>ERZ842401.1201-NODE-1201-length-37813-cov-5.834075_pt1 | contig 37813 bp, 29 predicted proteins | sample MGYA00521270_ERZ842401 | MGnify/ENA primary metagenome ERZ842401 (study PRJEB31892, sample SAMEA3878208) | bioreactor metagenome | biome: Moose rumen | place: Sweden | collected 2011-10 | study: EMG produced TPA metagenomics assembly of the PRJEB12797 data set...
CCCTCGCCCTAAACACCGACTACCTGCTCCTCGACGAACCCACTAACGGACTCGACATACCTTCCAAAGCCGATTTCCGTCGCATCCTTGCCGAAAACAAAAACAGCGGGCAAACAATCATTATCTCCACCCATCAGGTGAAGGACGTGGAGAACCTCATCAACCCGATAATCATTATTTCCAGCAGCCGGGTGTTGCTCAATGCCAGCGTGGAAAGCATAACCCGAAAACTCCATTTCAAATACTGTCCCGAGCCTGTTCCCGGCGCTCTCTACAGCGAGATGATGGCAGGCGGGTATCTCAATGTTTTGATAAACAATGGTTTGGGCGAGAGTCCGATAAACATCGAAGCGCTGTTCAACGCCGTGTTGCGCAATCAGGCCACCGTGAAAGAACTTTTCGAACAAACCGACATTACCAACCATTAAATCCGGAAAACAATGAGTAACACATTCGATTTCAATAGATTCAAGAAAGTTTTTGTTCGCGATTTCCACGCCACATATTCGCGTTTCGGTCTTGCCTTACTTATTATTATTCTAATTCCTTTTGTGTTTTGGCTGATGCAATGTGAACTGTACAGCCCTGACCAATACTCTTATGACATTTCGCTAATGAACCGCATTAGGCGTTTGATGGAATTGCTGTTATTGGCTGTAGCAATAGCTCCCGGCATAATCTACAAGAGTTGCAACGTAAAGGGTCGCGGAAACTATTTTGCTTTGTTGCCGGCATCAACCTATGAGAAATATTTAAGCATGTTTTTGTATTGCTGCGTTGTGGTGCCTGCGGCTATTGCTGTTGGGATACTTGTTTTGGATACCCTTCTGGCATTGCTTCCCATCGGACCATACCATAAATTTATATGGCAAGTTGATGATTATTATGATGATTTTTATGTTGGATTGGTTTGGTACATCGTTTATTCGTTTTTGGCAGCCTCGATTTTTATGTTCACCAACACAATTTTCAAACGTGCCAAATTTGTAAAAACGGTGTTGTGGCTGTTGCTGATAGGGGTAGTAGCACTTATTTTTAGTTGGCCACTACAATATTTGGGCGACATACTATACAGTGCAGAAACTGCAGTTTGGGCAATACCTCTTATTGTGGCGATAGTGTTGCAATACTTTACATACATACGTCTTAAGAAAATGCAATATTGATTTTGTGGCACTTGGGCAATATTGAAAAAGCTGCTGGGCGAAATGCCCGAAAACCGAGCCTACTCCGTTTTTGTACGCTTTCTCGGATGCCCCAATATCAGTGTGAAAATAAAGACCTCCAACCTTTTTTGCCGACTCATATACATCCCATTGCAGAGGGTTTGAGTCGGTTCTTTTTTTTTGTAGGGCACTGAAAATTTTATTTTTTGTCAAAAAAAACGTACCTTTGCACCATCGTTTGGTTCGGTGCCGATTATGTAACGCACTGATTAAAAGGGAATCGGGTGCAAGTCCCGGACAGTCCCGCTGCTGTAAGTCCCGCCAAAAGCCGTTTTCAAACACTTGCCACTGTCCCTTTCGCCGGACGGGAAGGCCGAAAACGGCGGAACAAGTCAGAAGACCTGCCAAACGCCATTGTTTTCGAAGGCTTTCGAGGAAAAGTCCAGAAATAATTCCGTTTCCGGAAACCGTTTTTCCTCCCAAGCATTTTTGTACAATAAATAAAGTAAGGAACCGAAAAAAATGTTGTCCGCAAGAAAAACAGCCATGATATGCTCAGTGTGTGTAACATGCTGCATTGGAGTTGTTTACGCACAGGATACACTGCAAAGCCGCAGTCTGCACAACGTTACCGTGAAAGCCAAGTCCATGCCCAAGGAGGCCGCCGCCACCGCACCTGTGCAGATAATGACGCGCGTTAAGCTGGAGCGTATCAACGCTGTGCAGCTCTCCGATGCCGTTAGGCAGATGGCCGGCGTGGTGCTGAAGGACTACGGTGGGGTGGGGGGCATAAAAACAGTGTCGGCGCGCGGCTTGGGCAGCCAGTTCAGCACACTCACCATCGACGGCATGGCGGTGGGCGACTGCCAGAATGGACAGCCCGACCTCGGACGCTTTGTGGTTACCGACATCGACAACCTGAGCTTTGCCAACGGCCAGCCCGACGACATACTGCAGCCCGCACGGGTGCTGGCTTCGGGCAATGTGCTAAACCTGCAAACCGCCAAGCCACGGTTCGACGACAAAACCACCAACCTCAAGCTGGGTTTCGAGGCAGGCTCGTTTGGTCTGCTGCACCCCAGCCTCCGCTACGAGCAGCGCTTGGGCCAAAAGCTGTCGCTCTCGCTGCAAGGCACTTATATCCAAAGCAATGGCGACTATCCGTTCACCGTTTTTTACACCCAGAGCAAAGCCGACAGTAGCTCGCGCGAGCGGCGCACACACTCGGCGGTGCGCATGGCCAGCCTCGAGGCCAACCTTTTCTACGACATCGACTACCACCAGCGGCTTACGGCAAAAGTGCATTGCTATGGAGCCCGCCAGCAGCTGCCTGGCCCCGTTATATACTACCGCGAAACGCCCGGAAGCGAGTCGGCGGCCGACCAGTCGGGGTTTGTGCAGCTGCACTACACCAACCTCATAACTCCGCGCTGGAGCCTCCGCTTGGACGGAAAAATATACGCCGTGCGCAATATCTATGACGACTCGGCCTACCAAGGCTCCACCGGCGTTTTGCACAACGAGTACCGGCAGTCGGAGTACTACCTCACCGGCGCCGTGATGTGTCGGCTGACCGATTTTGTAAAGTTCTCGTATTCAACCGATTATTTCTTCAACGGACTGCAGTGCAACGTGGCAAGTTGTGCCGAGGTGGGACGCCATTCGTGGCTCAACGCCCTGTCCGCCAACGCTTTCCTCAATAAGGTAAATATCACTGCCACAGCACTTTATTCCTTGCACAGCGAAAGCCTTCTCGGCCAGTTTGCCAAAGAGTACCGCCATTTTACACCATACTTGGGCATAACTTACAAACCCTTTAAACACAGCGGTTTGCGTCTGCGCTATTTCGTCAAGCAGAACTACCGCCTGCCCAATTTCAACGAGTGCTACTACGCATATATGTCGCGCGATTTGCGTCCCGAAAGGGCGTTGCAAAACAACCTTGGCATAACCTACGAAAAAAGTTTCGATGGCAATGTGCTGAAAACCATCACCTTGCTTGCAGACGGATACTACAACCGCGTGAACGACAAAATAGTGGCTTACCCGAGCCATAGCCTTTACATGTGGTCGATGATGAACATCGGGCTGGTGTCCATCACCGGTGTGGACAGCAAAGTGGCGGCGGAATTGGCTTTTGCCGAAAAATGCCGGCTTTGGCTCGACGCCACCTACACCTTTCAGCGTGCGGTGGATTTAACCAACGAAAAATCAAAGACTTACGGCAATCAGATACCCTACACCCCAATGCATTCGGCTTCGGCATCGGCCTATCTAACAACGCCTTACGTTGATTTTGGATACAACCTTGTTTTTGTTGGCGACCGCTACCGTTTGGCACAAAACACTTCAGATAACCTTGTGGAAGGGTATGTGGACCAGAGCGTTACGCTGTCGAAAAAAATCCCTTTCAAATACGGTGCGCTCAAGATGCAGGCTCAGGTGCTAAATATTTTCGATGTGCAGTACGAAGTGGTGAAAAGTTATCCCATGATGGGACGAAATTATAAATTCAAAATTGTTTACGAATTTTAAAACCTTTTGAAAATGAGAAAAATAAGATTTGTCATGATGTTTGCTGCCGCAGTTTTGGCGGTAGCTGTTTCATGCAAAAAAGAAATGACAGAAGAGTCGGTGAGTGCCAACCAAATAGCCACAGCCGAGGAGGGTTCCACATCGCGCTACATGTACATCCTCAACGAGGGCGTTTGGGGCAGCAACGACGCCTCGCTCGACCGTATGAACCTTGCTACGGGCGAATACACACGTAATATTTTTGGCATAGCCAACGGCCGCGGACTTGGCGACGTGGCCAACGACATACAGATTTACGGCAGCAAGATGTACATTGTGGTGAACAACTCCAACACCATCGAAGTGCTCGACCCCGAAACCGCCCGCTCCTTGTGTCAGATACAGCTTGCTGGCAAACAGCCCCGCTACATTGTGGGACACGAAGGATTTGTGTATGTGTCGTGCTATACCGACGAAGTGCTTAAAATAGATACCGCAACATTCGCTGTTGCAGCCTCGTGCGCCGTGGGCCGCGACCCTGAGATGATGGCCGTGATAGGACAGAACCTGTATGTAGTGAACTCCGGCGGTTTGGACAACCCCAACTACGACACCACGCTCTCCGTTGTGGATTTAGGGACTTTCACCGAAACACAGAAAGTAACCGTTGGATTGAACCCGACAAAGATTGCCAAAATCGACCAAAACCGTCTGCTGATAGTGTGCAACGGCAACTATGACTCCATACCATCGTCGATGGCGGTGTTCACCACAGGAACAAATGCCGTTAGCAAGTTGGCCGTTTCTTGTTTCAATTTCTTGATTTCCACCGGTTATGCCTATTGCTACGATTTCGACTGGGGCAGCCATGAAAAAAAGTTTTTCCGTGTCAATTTGAGCAATTTCGCTACCGAGAACCTCACTTTCGAGGGTGCAGAAAGCATCGAATCGCCCTATGGCATAGCCTACAACAGCGGCAACGGCAACATGTATATCACCGACTCGCGCAATTTCATCAGCAACGGCGACATACACTGCTATTCCCCCACGGGCGTGCGTCGCTACAGCCACGAGTGCGGCATGGGACCAGCCAAAGTGGTGATGTGGTGAGAAAAAAGTGAGAGCGGTAATGCAATAAATAAGAATCAGTTGCGTTTTACTCGAAATCAAATTGATATGGATTATAGCGAGCAACATATTTTCGACAGAATTGCAGACTATTCCAAGTCGCTTTAGCTGCCGATTCGCAACTGATACTTTTTAGCTATCATGCCCGCCACAAGGCCTCAGCCGAATCGGATTGGGATTTGCTGTTGCTTTTGGAAAAAGAGCAGACAACCGACGAGGATTATGGCAGATATGTCTGGCCCTTGGTTAGCATGAGCTGGAGTTTTGAAGAGTATTTCTCGGTTAAGGCCTACACAAACAGCAACTGGGAAGAACGGAGGGGTACACCTTTGTACAAAAATATTGAAAGGGAAGGAGTTGGGCTATGAATTTGTCGGACGAGGAAAGGAAAGCACTGGTTGTGCTCAGGGTGCAAATAAAAATGAATGTTTTTTTGTGGAAATAGCCAAATTAAAATTACCCATTTTTTCGTTGATATGCCATAAACAGAAACTACATTTTATGAAACCATAAAAACATCGTCGGCAACCATACGAACCCGTTTCCGCACTTCGCTGCGTGGCAACACCTTCACTCTACCTAAACTTTTTTTGTTAAAAAACTGTCTCGCAGAGGTATTATAACTATTTTTTTGTATTTTTGCAGAAATCAGATAGTTGATAATTGTAATTCAAACTGTTGAAAACCACCAGATTACCATAAAACCACACATAAAAAAGCATTATGATATACGAGCAGTGCCAGCAATGTGCTACACGCGAAACGTGCATGGAGATACGCAATTACGACGGAACCTCGTGTCCTAACTACCGTGCTGAAGGTGCCAAACAAAACTCCACCGACGAGGTCTCCGACAGCGATTTCGAAAACACCGACTTCTCCGGTCACAACGGCTATACGCCCGCCGAAGGAAAAATCACCCCCGAACACCTCAAAGCCACCACCAACATTCATGGCTGGCTGGTTTTCTTTTTCGTAAGCATACTACTTGGCTCCGTAGTATCACTGAGTTTCAGCATTGTAGAATATGCAGGCGACACATCGGCCGATTCAATTTATTCTTTTATCGACATGGTGGAGGCGCTGCTGGCGCTTGTGGTTGCCGTAAGCACCGTAGTGGCATTTGTGCAGCGCCGTACCGACGCCGTTTTTCTTGGCAAAATGTATGTTATTTATGTGCTTGCCTCCAATGTGCTGCTCATATTTCTGGGCGATTTCGAAGATGAGGGTCTTGGTAGCATAAAGCAGCTTGTTCGTAGCACCATCTGGTCGATAATATGGCTCTGTTACCTCATTTTCTCCGAGCAGGTTGCAGAGGTGATACCCAAAAGTTACCGCCGGGCTACAACATTCTCAAAATGGCTTCTCGGTCTGTTGATAGCGGTGCCCCTGCTTGCCTTTGCCATTGGGATGGGCTCCGCCTACACCGAATATGACGACTCAGATAATTATGTCGAACTTGTGGCCGAAGATGGCGAATTTACCGATGGAATAATCGCATTCCGCTCCCCCGACGGTTTTTCCTGCACCGAAGATGGTGAGGGTTACGATAAATCATTCTTGCTCGAAAACGATAGCACCGTTTACATCACCATATTCGGCTCTCTTGTTCCAGACGGTTTTACAAACGAACAACTTTTCGACACGGTATTCGCCGTAATGTGTGAATCGAACGAGGAACTTGCAGAACTGGACGACTCACCAAACCAAATTATAGACTATGGAATTGCAAACGTCAATGGCAACCGCACTTTTTACAAGGTGAAACGCTGGCAACTCGACGAGGAAGTTTACTACTATTACCGACTTTACATGATTTTCGACTCCGAAACCGATAGGGTGTGCGTGATAGAGTGTAGGGACTTGGACAACGAGGAATATCTGCCCGAAATAATTTCGAGCGTACGTTTTCAATAGCTAAACTGTTGATACATAATGAATAATGCTACTGCCGTAATGGACAATACAGAGACAACCAAATACAGCGTAATCGGGTTGATGTCGGGCACCTCGCTCGATGGGCTCGACGTGGCTTACTGTCAATTTTCCTTTGCCAACGGCTCGTGGAGCTATCAGATAATGTGTGCCACCACCTACGAATACTCCCCCCAATGGCGCCAGCGTCTTTCCACCCTCGAAAATGCCACGGCTTTCGAGTATGCCCTTTGCAATGTCCAGCTGGGGCATTATTTCGGGCAGTGCGTGCGCGAATTCATGGCCGACAACTCTTTGGCTTGCAGCGATGTGGATTTCGTGGCATCGCACGGACACACGGTTTTTCACCGCCCGGAGCTGGCACTCACCACACAGATTGCCGACCCGAATGCCATCGCCGCCGAAATATCGCTGCCGGTGGTGGCCGATTTCCGAACCCTCGACCTTGCCCTTGGCGGACAGGGCGCACCACTTGTGCCCATCGGCGACCGACTGCTGTTCAGCCAATACGACTCGTGCCTCAACCTTGGCGGGATTGCCAACATATCTTTCACCCAAAACAACCGTCGCGTGGCTTTCGACATTTCGCCATACAACATGATTCTCAACCACTTGGCACAGCGGATCGGCATGCCTTTCGACAAGGGTGGGGAAGTGGCAAAAAACGGCACCGTCAACCACGAGCTACTCAATAAACTCAACGCACTGGCTTACTATGACGAACCTTTCCCGAAATCGCTCGGAAAAGAGTGGTTTGTGGCGAATTTCCTGCCCCTTTTCCAACAGTCGGAAAAAAACATCGGCACACTGCTTGCCACAGCCTCGGAACATATTGCCACACAAATTGCCAATGTGCTGAATGCCAACCATCTTCACAATGTCCTTATTACCGGAGGCGGGGCTTTCAACAGCTTTTTGACAGATAGCCTCCGCGCCAAGACAAAATGCCGGATTTCCATTCCCAACGCATTGACCATAAACTACAAAGAGGCGATGGTGTTTGCTTTCTTGGGAGTGCTGCGTGTGCGCGGACAGGCAAACTGCCTCAGCTCTGTAACCGGCGCCAGCTCCGACAACTGCGGCGGGGTGATAACAGGCACCGCGGTAAGCAACTGACTTTCATACCGGCAAATGCATTTCCGCTGTCCATAATGACGACGAAAACGCCCTTAAATTGCTGTAACACATAGTTCACGACAAGGTTGATGATAAAAGTTGCACTTACAATCATTTGGTAATCAGTTGTTTAATTTGTTGTGGCCCAGTTTTTTGGTCAAAATGGGCAAAAACTCGTTTTTTTTTCGTACCTTTGATGTTTGAAAGCATAACGCAACATCGATGGAAAGTTTCATAGTATCAGCAAGAAAATACCGTCCTATCACCTTCAAGTCGGTGGTGGGTCAGGACCATATCACCACCACGTTGAAAAACGCCATAAAAAACAACCAGTTGGCACAGGCTTTTCTTTTCTGTGGACCGCGAGGCGTTGGCAAAACCACATGCGCACGCATATTGGCCAAAACCATCAACTGCACCAACCCCACTGCCGACATGGAAGCCTGCAACGAGTGCGACTCGTGCCGCTCGTTCAACAATTCGTCGTCGTTCAATGTTTTTGAACTCGATGCCGCCTCGAACAACTCGGTGGACGACATCCGCGAGCTTGTGAAACAGGTTTACATACCGCCACAGTATAGCCGATACAAAATATACATCATCGACGAGGTGCACATGCTTTCCGCAGCGGCTTTCAACGCTTTTCTGAAAACTCTCGAGGAGCCGCCGTCGTACGCCAAATTCATACTCGCCACCACCGAGAAACACAAAATTCTGCCCACTATACTCTCGCGCTGCCAGATTTTCGATTTCAAACGCATCAAAAGTGAGGATATAGCAAACCACCTGCAGTTTGTGGCCACCCATGAAGGCATTAAGTTCGAGCCCGAAGCGCTGCATGTCATAGCCCAAAAAGCCGAGGGCGGATTGCGCGACGCTCTGTCGATGTTCGACCAGCTTGTGAATTTTTGCGACGGCAACCTTACTTACCAAAGCTGCATCGACAACCTCAATGTGCTCGACAGCGACTATTTCTTCCGTTTTGTGGACTATTTCCGCTCCGGCGACATAGCAAACAGCCTGTTGCTATATCAGCAGGTGATAGACAAAGGTTTCGACGGACAGCACTTTATCACCGGACTTTCGGAGCACCTGCGCAACCTAATGGTGGCGCTCGACCCGGCCACAACCTCGTTGCTCGAAGTAAGCGACAACGTCCGTGCCAAATTTGTGCAACAGTCGCAACAATGCCGTTTGCCGTTGATACTCAAATATTTGGAGATGGCCTCCGATGCCGAATACCGCTATCGCGACGCCTCCAACAAACGCCTGTTTATCGAAGTTGCCCTGATGAAAATGGCCAAACTCTTGAATGCCAATGCTCAGCTGCCAACCCAAGCAGCACCTGCCCAGCCTGCCCCCAATGCACCTGCTACAGCACAACAACCACAAACCCAACCTCAGCAGGTGCAACATGTGCAGCCACAACCGGTTCAGCAACCTCAGCAACAAACTACCCAGCCACAACCGGCACAGCAGCCCCAGCAGAAAGTATCCCCCCCACAGCCACAGCCCATACAACAGCCACTACAGCAAACTCCCCACCAGCAACCCCAGCCGGCACCAGTTGTTAAGCCAGTTCAGGTGAAAATCCCGACAAACACAAGCAGTTTCATCTCCATCAACACACAAAACCAAACTCAACCGGCATCCAACCCTGTTGAGGAAAAAAAAAATGAACCCATAACTCTTACGCCAGAGGAACTCCAAAAACAATGGAATCAGCTTGCCGAGATTAAAAAGCTCACCAACATGGAGGTGTTCACTCTGATGAACGACAAAGAGCTGAACCTGATAGACAAGAACAATTTTGAGGTGATTGTTACCAACAGCATATTCGAGCAACGGTTCAAACAATATAAGGTGGAAATTGTTGAAGCCCTGCGTTTCCGCACAAACATTCCCAAACTCAATTTTACCGTAAAAGTTGTGCCATTGTACGACGAAAGCGAAGAAAAACTATACACCACCAAGGACAAATTTACAGCCATGGCCAAAGAAAACCCAGCATTGGTGCAGTTTCGGCAATCGCTGTTTCAAGATATTGAATATTAAACACATACCTTATGGCAAATGCAGTGATCTTTCTGGGGCTGATAATATTTCTCGCCCACGTATTTTCGGCCATTTTTAGCCGCAAACGCGTTCCCGATGTCCTGCTTCTTATGATTATCGGCATCATAATTGGCCCTGTGTTCGGTTGGCTTTTGCCTGAGCATCTGGGTGTGGTTGGCTCTGTTTTTGCATCGCTTACACTTATTTTTATTCTTTTTGAAAGTGGTACCGATATAAGTATCAACTCGTTGCGCGACGCGTGGAAAAATCTGGCCAAGGTCAGCCTAACATCTTTTGTGCTTTCGGTGGCTTTGGTTGGGGTGCTGGGACATTTTGTGATAGGCTTGGAATGGAACGCCTCGCTGCTGCTGGGCTCCATACTTGGCGGCACATCATCGGCTGTGGTGATCCCTTTGGTGAAACAGCTTTCCATAAAAAAAGAAAACGAGGTGGTGCTGGTTTTGGAGTCGGCCATAACCGACGTGCTGTGTATCGTATTTGCCCTTGCTTTTATGGAGAGCTACAAAATTGGAGGTGTGCAGCTTGGCAAAATAGTTGGCAATGTAATATCGTCGTTCCTGCTGGCGCTGATGATAGGCGTTGCAGGCGGCATATTGTGGGCCAGTGTTCTGGACCGCATCCGCAAAATACAAAACTCCATGTTCCTTACTCCGGCTTTCGTGTTCATCATTTACGGCATCACCGAGGCCATGGATTTCAGCGGCGCCATTGCAGCGCTGGCTTTCGGCATAGTGATGGGAAACACAGAGTATTTCGAATTCTCGTTCCTGAAAAAATTCAGCCGCGACGGCATGATGAAACTGGAGCCGCAAGAAAAGGCTTTTTTCCGCGAGCTGGTGTTCGTGCTGAAAACACTGTTCTTTGTATATATCGGCATATCAATACCTTTCGACAATGCCACGGCACTGCTTTACGGAGCTCTTATAACCGTTGTGCTCTTTGTCATGCGGCTGTTCCTCATAAAATTTATCATCGGCAAAAAAACGCCTTCGTACGACAAAACCATCATGTCGATGATGATACCCAAGGGACTGGCCGCCGCCGTTTTGGCAACAATGCCCGAACAGCTTAACCTTCAGCGCGGCGAGGAGATTATACCCGGTGCCACAACCATAAAATATGTAACCTATTCGGTGGTGCTGATTTCAATACTTTTCACATCCATACTGATTTTGATGATGGACCATATACCACTGCTCAAGTGGTTCTACTCCTTTTTCTTCGGGCGGTTAAAAGATTCAAGTGCCACTTTAGATGAATCGGCAAAAGAGCCTGAAAAAGAGGAGGCTAAGCAGTCGGATATTTTCCACGAGGTGGCCGGAATTTTCGGCAAAGGCTCGTCGGCACACACTGACAAGAAAGACGAGTCCACACCAAACGACACCGCTTCGTCCGAACCCTCCGAACCGTCCGAAACACAGCCCAGCACACCGGCTGACGAAGGCGGAACCGACAACAATACTGAAAACAATGAAAATCAAATTCAATAAATACCACGGAGCGGGAAACGATTTTGTGATTATCGACAATCGAAAGGGTGATATAACATTGTCTTCCAAGCAAATAGCCTACATCTGCCACCGCAGGTTCGGTGTTGGGGCCGATGGTCTTATGTTGCTTCTGTCATCGCAAAATGCCGATTTCCAGATGGTTTACTACAACAGCGACGGCAACACTGCATCCATGTGCGGCAATGGTGCCCGTTGCATTACAGCCTTTGCCCGACGTCTTGGTATCATCGGCACCGAAACGCATTTTGTGGCTGGCGACGACATGCACACAGCCTCGGTTGTGGCTTGGGACGGCAACAACGGCGTGGTGCGTGTGGCAATGAACGTTGTGGAAAACGTGACTCCTTGTTTGGACGGATATTTCGTCAATACTGGAGTGCCTCATTATGTGTGCCAAGTGCAGGATGTAGAAAATTTCGATGTCCGTTCCAATGGGCGGCGGCTGCGGTTCCATCCCGTTTTCCGCAGACAAGGTGCCAATGTCGATTTTATCGAATGCCTTAACGGAAAGCTCTTTGTCCGCACCTACGAGCGTGGGGTGGAGGACGAAACACTCTCGTGCGGCACAGGCGTAACGGCTTCGGCACTTGTTTGGAACAGGCTGGACCATAATGCTTTGGATAGCGTTTCTGTTCAAACTTTGGGCGGAAATTTTGTTGTGGATTGGAAAAACGACAACGGCGTTGAACGTGATGTTCATCTGCAAGGACCCGCGGCTTTTGTATTCGATGGCGAAATAGGCGTGTGATTTTTTTTTGCAAAAGCAACATCAAAAATGGGTAAAAATTTGCTTTGTAGCCCATTTTTTGCATCGCATTTGTCCGACAATGGCTTTTGTTTAACATTTTGTAATATGCTGAAAATGCTGCTTTTACAATTTGTTTTTAAAAAAAAAGCGGAAAAATTTTGTATATTTGGCAAAAAGTTGTACTTTTGCAAAACCAAATAGTGCGGGGTAGAGCAGTGGTAGCTCGTCGGGCTCATAACCCGGAGGTCGTTGGTTCGAATCCAGCCCCCGCTACCTAAACAAATGCGGATTTTCAATTCCGCATTTTTTTTTGCAACTTAAAAATAATCTATTATGGTAGGAAGGATAATTGGGATAATAATCAGCATTGGTCTTATAATTGGCGGTTTGAGCGGCAAATTGGTTTTGCGTGGCACAAATAGCAGCACACTGCTTGTAGTAGCCGGTTTTTTGTTTTTGGCATACGATGTGTATATGATTTACAAGGACAAAAAGCAGAACGACGAGGACAACACCGAAGAGCAAGACGCCGAAGGACAAGACACCAACACTCCAAGCGATATTCAGTAGTTTTCTGTTTTTTTTTTGTATATCCCAATGTTTTCGGAGTGGTTTTTAGTTGCGGCGCTGCCGATAATCAGTCGTATGTGGCTGTTTTGAAAATCGGCACGACAAAAGCTGTGGCCAAAACAATTGCTTAATGAGCATTTTTTTTGCCATTGCACGTTTTATTGTTTCGCAAAACTCCATTTTTTCCCTTGCCAAGTGTTCCGCTCTTCCATCCGTTTTTCCACCATAAGCGGTATGGTTTCGTTTCGGATAAGGCGGCCTTGAGCATCGCGCCAGCTGCGTTCGGGGGTGGCCTGATAGCGTGGCGGCACCTCGCCGGCAAAGCGTTCCACCACTATGTCGGGACGCAGACGCTCAAGGAAATCCACCACAAATTCCACATACTCACCAAGTTCCCAAGCCGGGTACAGCTGAGGCTTTTGGCTATAGTCGTTCTCCATGGCAGTGTCTTTCAGTATCTGCAACTGGTGCAGTTTCAGCGAGTTGAGCGGAAGTTGCGATACCAGTTCGGCTTCGTGCAGCATCATTGCTTTGGTTTCGCCTGGTAAGCCTATTATCAGATGTCCGCCCACATGCAGGCCGCGGCTGGCAGTGGCTTCGATGGCCCGTCGGGTGGTTTCAAAATCGTGGCAGCGGTTTATATATTGCAGCGTGCTGTTGTAGCAGCTTTCTATGCCGTATTCCACTGCAATGTAGTGGTTTGCCGACAAATACTTCAGGTAGTCAAGCTTTGCGGTGTCCACACAGTCGGGACGGGTGCCAATAACCAGTCCCACAACTTTTGGGTGGGCAAGCGCCTCGCTGTAGAGTTTTTTGAGCTCTTGCAATGGTTTGTAAGTATTGCTAAATGCCTGAAAATAAGCAAGGTAATTAACCGATTTGCGGTAGCGCCATTGGTGGAACTCAATACCCTCGTCAAGTTGTTGGGTGATGGACTTTTGCGGATTGCAGTACGAAGGGTTGAAAGCACCGTTGTCGCAAAAAATGCAACCGCCCGTGCCTTTGGATCCGTCGCGGTTGGGACAGGAAAAACCGGCGTTTACCGAAAGTTTTTGCACCCGTTGGCCGAAATGCCGCCTGAAATAGTTGGCATACGAGTTGTAGCAACGGCTGTCGCCCCATGCAAAAGTGGTCATTGTCAGGCGTTTTTGCTTGCCAGTATGTCGATAATATGCATGCAGCGCAGGTTTATCTTGCTTTTGTTGATATGCGACTGCAGGTGCAGCAGGCAGGCGGTGTCGGTGGATGTGATGACTTCGGCGCCCATGTTCAAAGCCGTCTCAATCTTGTGTCGCGCCAGTTTTGTAGATATTGCTTCGAAATCGGACGAAAAAACCACGCTTCCCATGCCGCAACAGGTGTGTTTGGCAAAATCGGGGAACTCCAAAAGTTCCAGCCCATCGGTGTTTTGCAAAAGCAGTCGTGGCTCGTTGTGCAGCCCGTAGTTGTTCATTGTCTGGCAGTTGTCCATAAAAGCCACTTTGTGTGGGAAAACGCTGCCGGTGCTTTTGATGCCGGCAATGTTTACCAAATAGTCGGTAATGTCGTGCACTCTTGCCAAAAACTCGTGGTTTTCGATGTGGTAAGCAGTGTTGAAAAACAGTTTCGGAAAAGCCGTTTTGATGTATGCCACCCACGAGCTTGAGGAGCATACAATAGGGTTGGAGCCCGAAAACTGTTTCATAAGCTTTTCGCCAAGGTCTTTGGCAGTGCCGAAATCGCCGAGGTCGTAAAGCTCCTTGCCGCAGGATGTCTGCTGCAACGGGTAGTTGGTTTCAATGCCGAGGTCGTTGAGAATTTTTATCATGTTGAATCCCGTTTGCGGCGAAAACTGGTCGTCGGCGGTGGAAATCATTATATCTACTTTGGAGCTGCTCATTGTGATAAAAAGTTGATATTTAAATAATTGACAAGCAAAAAGACCTGTGTCATTTAATTGCAAATGTACGCAAAAAAATGCATTTTTAAAACAGCCATAAAAAAAGTGTGCAAAAAAGAATGGCGAAAAATAATGGATATGGCGAAAAAAGTGTTCCATTTTCAACCATTTATTCAAATATGTCGTTTTTTTTTGATGTTTCAAATCGTTGAAATTCGCGGAGTTAAGAAAACGGTTTTGTTAAAAAGTCGAATGTTTGCACCCGATTTTAAAAAAAAAAACTATATTTGCATTACATAAATAATAATAAACAATAACCACAAAAACTTAAACAAAATGAAAAGAATTTTTTATTCGTTAGGAATTGCCCTTATGGCTGTATGCATGGGCATGGCTTTTGTTTCGTGCGGCGACGACGACGAAAAACAAACAAACAACACCCCAAGCGGTACCGAAGACCAAAATCTGGTCAATCTGTCCGATTTCGACCTTGCCGAAACCGGTCACGGTCCTTTTTATGTGACTCTGTGCTATTGCGGCGAATTCTCATCCACAGAGACAACAGATATCACACGGGCCATTGCCAACGGCACACTCTACATGGATTTTTATGTCAATCCATCTACTGTCAATAACTATTATGCAGGCTCCCAGCTGAACCTTGTAAGTGGAAATACGGCGATAGAAGGTTTTACAATAGAAAAATATGACCCTGCCACACAGACACTTTGGCTTTGCGCCGACGATGAGCAAAATACCTATAGCGGCATTGTGGAATTGACACAGGACAATGAAAAAATTTATTTCAAATGGTTCGGTGAAGCAAGATTTCCTCAATATTTCGAAGACGCAAGAATTGAAGCATACATGCTAAAGTCGGATTTGCCACAATAAACAACCGATAATCAGAGCAATAAAAGGACGGGGCTTTATGCCCCGTTTTTTTTGATATTTCGCACAAACGAAAGTTTTTTCTAAAAAAAATACTAAATTCAAAATAAAATCGTATTTTTGCAGATACAAACATAAAAAAATAGCCGTATGTCGAAAAAAAGTATATTGCTCACAGTTTTGTCCATACTTTTTGTGGGATCGGGCGCCATTGCCCAGCCGACCCCCAAACAGAGATTTAACCTTGTTGCAACCAGTGCCGATTCGCTGCAGGGCACTGTGGCCGGCGGGGGCAAATATTCGCCTTTCCAAACCACGGTTATAACCGCTTTCCCAAAAAAAGATCACCGATTCTCTCACTGGAGCGACGGCTCGCAAGAAAACCCACGCACCATAATGGTGAAAAGCGACACCACCATGACCGCGCACTTCGCCTACACCGGTTGCGAAGTGAAGATAAACATCACCCCCAAGGGGGCAGGCACGGTAACGGGTGCCGGCCGCTATTCGCCAGGCGACAGCGTCATTATTGTGGCTCGACCAAATCCGGGATACTCCTTTGCCTGCTCCAAAGACAGCAGCAAAATTGTCCACACCTTCATAGCACGCTACAACACCACTTACAACCTTACCGCAAAGTTCTCTAAATCAGGAGCTAAAATCACTTCCAACACCGACATCGACCAAGAAGTGTCTCTCAACCGCGACATCAACCTATATCCCAACCCTGTGGAAGACGAACTTAACGTTACCGGCACTTACATGTACAAAATTGACTTGTATATGGTTGGCGGTCAGCTTGTCAAATCGTATGCCAACGTCAATGCGCGCTTCTACACCATCGATGTGAGGAAACTGCCTGCTGGCTCCTATTATTTAAGCATAGAGACAGCACGTGGTACTTTTTCGCAAAAATTTATCAAGCGATAGTAGCAGAAAAAAACAGAACGGCATTGAAAATTGTAACCTAAAAATGGTCGGCCCACTTTTTGTTTGCCGTCCATTTTTTTTACAAATAATTGACAATTAGCGACATTTCTCCGAAAATCAATGCTTTATCCCACAAAAAAAAGGCAGATAGGTGCAAAAAACTTGCTTATTTCCGAAAAAAAAACGTATATTTGCAAAACAGAAGTTTATTTGACAAATATTTAAAACAGTAATAATCAGTAAAATACGTAGTAAAATGCAAAAAAAAGGTAATAAATACGGTGTGCACCGTGTAATTGAGCCCAAGGGCGTTCTGCCCCAGCCGGCAAACAAGATCGACAACAACATGGACGAAATTTACGACAACGAAATCCTGATCGACGTTCAGACGCTGAACATTGATTCCGCATCGTTCACCGATATTCACAATTATGCCAAACAACAGGCCAAGGATCCCAACAACGAGGCCGAAGTGATGGAAGAGATAAAGAAAGAGATGCTCCTCAACGTTGAGCTGCAGGGCAAACACCGCAACCGTCGCACCGGTTCGGGCGGTATGCTGCTGGGCAAGGTGGAAAAAATCGGCGACGCCCTGAAAGGCAAAATCGACCTTAAAGAAGGCGACCGCATAGCCACCCTCGTAAGCCTGTCGCTCACCCCTCTGCGCATCGACGAAATACTTGCCATCCGCCCCGACGTGGACCAAGTTGATATCAAAGGCAAGGCCATACTGTTCGAAAGCGGTATCTACGCCAAAATACCCAGCGACATGCCCGAAAAACTGGCCCTCAGCGCATTGGACGTGGCCGGTGCTCCCGCACAAACAGCCAAATTGTGCCACTACGGCCAAACAGTGGTTATACTTGGTGCCGGCGGCAAGAGCGGTATGCTTTGCTGCTACGAAGCCAAAAAACGCGTTGGCGTTACCGGCAAGGTTATAGGCATTGCCAACAGCCCCAAGAGCACACAGCGCATAAAAGACCTCGGTTTCTGCGACGTGGTGGAAAGCGCTGCCGGAATGACCCCCGTTGAAGTTTACGAACTGGTGGAACGCCTCACCAACGGTCAGATGGCCGACGTTACAATCAACTGTGTTAACGTTCCCGACCAAGAAATGACAGCCATCCTCATCACCAAGGACGACGGCGTGGTTTATTTCTTCTCCATGGCCACAAGCTTCACCAAAGCCAGCCTCGGCGCCGAAGGCATTGGCAGCGACGTGAACATGATAATGGGCAACGGCTACACCAAAGGTCACGCCGAATTCACACTTCAGGAACTCCGCGAATGCCCCAAACTGCGCAAAATTTTCGAAGAACTTTACGCATAAAGTAATAATTTTTTTTCATGTTGTGGCGACCTTTTTTACAAAGGTCGCCTTTTTTTTCCTATTCCGGCGTGTGGAGATTAGAAAAAAGTCTGCAACAACAATTGCTACCATGTTTTTTTTGTGAAACATGCATTTTGTGGGCATAATGTGCAGAAAAAATAGTATATTTGCATTGTAATTTTTCAAAGACAAAAAACGTTAGGAAATGAAAAAAGTATTATATATCAGTATGATAGGCCTTGCTGCCATGGTTTTTTGCACAAGTTTTTCGATAAAAAAAGAGATTGTCCAAGGTTCGGCAAATGTTGCAACTGCCACCGATGACAAGGCGCAGGCCTACGTGGACTTGGGACTGAAAAGCGGCACCAAATGGAAAACCGCCAACGAATACGGCTTTTACGATCAAGAGGCAGCCATAAACAAATATGGAACGCAATTGCCAACTTACGCACAGTGGGCCGAATTGTGGAAATACTGCAAATGGCAATGGACCAACAACGGCTATCGCATAACCGGTCCCAGCGGAAGCTCCATTTTCCTGCCAGCCGAGGGCAATACCAACTGCGACGGTGCTGTGAGCGGCATCTGCAAAGAAGGGTGGTACCTTTCATCATCGAAAGACGGCTCAGTAGTTGACATAATGTTCTACACGCCGGGATTTGTCAGCCTCAGCTCGCAACCTAACTGCTACAAAATGTCGGTGCGACTTGTGCAGGCAAAATAATGCTTCAATACTTACACGCTGTTGTGCTAAAAAGAGCACTTAATAAAAAGCTATGAAAAAAAATATTTTAGCTATAGCTTGCGTGGCAATTGCCGTATCGGTGATATGTTTTCTGGTGGGATGCAAAAAAACTTCCGACTATGATGAGGATGAAGAAACGCAGACCCCAGCCGAGACGTTTGTGGATTTGGGATTGCCAAGCGGGACAAAATGGAAAACAGCAACTGAACAGGGATTTTTCACATACGGCGAAGCCATACGCAACTATGGCAATCTTGGAAAATTGCCCACTGCCGATCAGCTCAACGAATTGAAAATCAACTGCATATGGCACTGGACCGGTGATGGCAGAAAAGTTACAGGACCCAACGGAAAAAGCATTACCATACCGGCATCGGGCTTTTGCAGCTGTAGCGGCGATGTTTACAACATAGGTTTGTTTGGCGGACTTTGGTCGTGTACCGAAAAGTACACAGGTGCAGCTACTTACCTGTATTTCGATGCCAATAGTGTTGGAGTCTCAAACAAAGAAAAGTGCTGCGGACTTGGTGTATGTCTTGTAAATGAGAGCCGTGATTTGTACGAAGACGGAAGAGCCAAACGAATAACAGTGCGCTAAACATCTGGTGTACAGCGTGCTATACTTTTTTTTACTGATACTTTAAAAAAGTTTTATTTGTGATTACGGCATTTGCCGCAGTCGCACATCGATATTGTTGTCGCTCAGCTGTTTGGGCAGCTGGGCGATGTCTGTGTCGGTGTAGTGGTAGGGATAAAGAATGGTTGGTTTGATGGCGCGGGCAAGATTCGAAGCCTGCTCCAAAGTCATGGTATAAGGCTGGTTTACAGGCAGAAAAGCCACATCTATATCCTTGATACCGTATGCTTCGGGGGTGTCTTCTGTGTCGCCGGCAATGTATATGCGCAGCCCGCCAAGTACGAGAATGTAGCCGTTGTCGCGATGTGGCGGATGGAATTGCAGATGACCTTCGGTAGTGTTGTAAGCCGCAACGGCCACAATTTTAATGGTGTTGTTGTGAAGTTTCAGAATGTCGCCATTTTGCATAACGGTGGCATTTTCCAATTGTTGGGCAGAAGTGGGGTTGCACACAATGCGTGTGTCGGACGAAAGTATGTCGTCGATGGCGGCAAGGTCGAGATGGTCGTAATGGTCGTGCGATACAAGTATGATGTCGGCTTGGGGCAGCTTTGTGTAGTCGATAGTGCAATCGTCGAAATTGGAAACGGGGTCGGAATAGATGTTCAGCCCGTCGTATTCAAAAAGCAGCGAGGCATGCTGCAGAAAGGTGATTTTTACGTTTTTGCCATCGGGAGTAGGGATTATGTCCTGCTCAAAATTTTTCTTTTCGGGAATTATTGTCATTATTCAAGTGTTTATTTAAATGGTTGTGGTTAATATGTTATCCTGCTGTTATTTGTGTAAACGATTCGGTGGCGAAGTGTTTGCGTGCAAGGGCCATTACGTCGGTGGCATCGGTTTCGTCGATGGCCCTGAGTATGTTTTTGGTGAAAGTGTTGTCGGAGTGTGTCGTATGTAGTGTACGGTCGCGTTCCAGAAGTTCGTAAACGCCATCCACGCTGCGCAAGAAATCGCCAATCATGTAGTTTTTGGAACGTTGTAGCTCGTCGTCGGGAACGGGCTCGGTCTGCAGCCGCTGTATTTCGTTGAAAATCTCTGCAATAGCCGCCTGTGCCACATCGCTGCCTACCTCGGAGGAGATAATCATATAAATGGTGTTGCGCTCCACCTGCATCATCGAGTAGATGCCGTAGCAGTAGCCTTTGTCCTCGCGCACGTTCATCATAAGCCGCGAGCCGAAATAGCCCCCGAGCAAGTTGTTTACAACCATCAGTTTGGCAAATTCGATGCTGTCCCAACGGCAGTCTATTATTTTGCTAATGCGTATGGAGGTCTGAACGGCTCCCGCCATGCTGATGTGTCTTTTAATTGGCTGGCTAATAGTGTCTTGTGGCTCAATCACTTCGGGCGAGGGAGCAACATCTATGTTGCCAAAAGTCCGGTTTATGGCGCTGATATGGTTTGGGGTTACGTTGCCCGCAGCAAAAATCTTGCAGTTTTGCCAGTTGTAGTATTTTTTGAAAAAAGCTTTTACGTCGTTTGTCGTAATATTGTCGAAATCGCTGGCGGCGAGGTATTTGCTGAATGGCCCTCGGTTGCCGAACAGCTCTTTTATGCATGTAACTGAGGCTTGGTAGGAAGTTTTTTTCTGTTGATTTTCAAGCTCTTGTTGCTTTTTATTCAAGTAAATGTCGAACTCGTCTTTAGCGAAAGCAGGCTGCGTAAAAATTTCTTTCAAAAGCGGCAGAAAATCGTTCAGATATTTGTTTTGCAGATAGATGGTGAAACAGGTATTCAGTCCGTCCAAGGTGCGTTCCATGGTTATTCCCCTGAAATTGAGGAAGTCGGCTATTTCTTTGGCCGAATGGGAGGTTGTACCTTCGGTTATCAACGCCATGGCGGCAATGGCTGTGAGCGGGTTTTTGGCGTAAGCCTTGCCGGCCTCGAACACAAAATCCAGACGCATTATCTCCACTGCAGCGGATGGGAATACATCAAGCTGGATCCCGTTGTCCAAGTGGTGTGTTTGTGGCTGTAAGTTGGTGATATCTATATTCTTAGTGTTAAGTTGGGCAACGGTTGGGTTTTTAGTCCTGTCGATATTCATGGTTTTAGAATTTGACGGTTAGTTTTATGTTTATCTGTCGTGCTGTCAGGTAGTTGGGCACGCCATAGTATTTGTTTTCGTAGTCGGCTACCCAGAGGTACGACACTACATTTTTGTAGTTGAAAAGGTTGAACACGTCGATGCTTATCACCACATCGTCCAACTGGCGTAACAGCTTGAGGTTCTTCAGTTTCGAAATTTTTTTAAGGTGCACCGAATTGCCCCAGTCCACGCGGAAATATGAGGGGAGGCGGTGTGTTGTACTGAAATCGGTTTGGAAGGGTTTTGTGAATGGAAATCCCGTTCCATAAACGAAATTGAGGCTCATCTGCCACCACGGCAATTTGGGCAGGTAGTCTTGGAAAAAGAGTTTGAACGAAAGCCGCTGGTCGGTGGGACGGGTTATCCAGCCGCTCCACGTCTGCGTTTCGGGGTCGAAAATGTCCTCTTGTGTCTGCATCAGCGACAGGCTTGCCCACGATTCGATGCCCTCCACAAATTCGCCGTACAGGCGCAGGCTCAGGCCGGTGGCGTACCCCACAGCGTCGTTGTGTGCCAAATAGCGAATTCGCAGATTGTCGATCTGATAGGGGATAAGGTCGGTGATGTATTTGTAATAGATGTCGGCTGTGAATTTGAAGGGCTTGTCCCACAGCCTCAAATTCCAGTCCATGGCGCCTGAAATTTGGTACGATTTTTGCGATTTGATGTCAGGGTTGAGGCTGCCGTCGAGGGTGCGATACTCGCGGTAGAAAGGCGACTGGTAGTACATTCCGCCGGCAAGGCGGAAAAGCATGTCGTTTTTCCAATTGGGCTTGTAGCTGACGCTGACGCGCGGTGTGGCGAAAAATTCGTCGTTGTAGCTCCAGTACTGTCCGCGCATCCCAGCCACAAGCGACAGCTTGTCCTCGCCGATAATGAAATCCCAACTGCGCTGCACGTAAGCCGACAGCCGTCCATTGTGCAGACTGTTCTGCGAACGTACAAAATCCTGAAGCAGAGGTGTGTGCGGCATGTTTGAGGAGTCGCCGGGTATGTCGTTAATGTTGGGAATAGTGTAGTCGGCGGAGTCTATCAGTTTCCATTCGCGAATGCGGTCGCTGATACCCTCGTATTGAGCTTTCAGGCCAAAGTTCCAGTTGCCGTTGCCCGCTATGTAAAGGCCTTTCAGCTCGGTGCTCATCACATTGGTGGTGAGGAAATTGCGGGCATGTTCGAGGTATGTGCCCACGCCGCGGTCGAACAGCTGGTTTTCGCCTATGGTGCTGCCAACGTTCAGCTCGTAGAGCCAGTATTGACCCTGAACGTCGTAAACCTCGCTCTCGTTGTTGTTGTATGCCGAGGTTATCCATTTGAACGACAGTTTGTTGGATGGGTGGTAGTCGAATGTAAGGGCGCCGAGCAAAGTGCGGTACTGGTCTATCTCCTGACCGTCGAAATAAACGCGCAGCTGCATGGATTCGAAGAAGTTGCCGAAATTTGTAACCTGCGATTCGGGAATCAGCCCGTAGCGGTTTTTGGAGTAGATGCCCAAAAGCGAGAGGGACAGCTTTTTGCTAAAAATATAATGAATAATGGATTGAAAGTCGGTGTATGTCGAAGTGTAGGCACCCTCGGTGTCGAGCGATTTAAGCAGGTAATTGTTGGAGTGCCTGCGGAAACCGAGGCTTATGGCAAGGCGCTCGGTTACAGCACTTTCAACGTGTGCCGAGCCGCCGAGCAGACTAATCGACGCCTGTCCGGCCAAGGGCAGGGTAGGGCGGCGGTAGGTGATGTCGAGCACCGACGACATGCGGTCGCCATATTTGGCATCGAAGCCGCCGGGCGAGAACTCTATATTGCTCACCATGTCGGGATTGATGATGCTGAGACCTTCCTGTTGTCCGGAACGCACAAGAAACGGACGGTATATCTCTACCCCGTTAATATACACGAGATTTTCGTCGAAACTGCCGCCACGCACCGAGTATTGCGAGCTCATCTCGTTGTTGGAACTGACGTCGGCAAGGGTTTTGATAAGGCTTTCCACCGTGGAGGCAGGGCCCGCCACATCGCCAACTTTTTCTATTTTAACTGGAGTGAATGTGGTGTTGCGTGTACGCTCGTCGCGTACGGTGAGCGGACCAAGTGTTGTGGAGGTGGCAGTTAGGCCGATGTCGAGCCGTATCCGTTGTTTGCCACGGGCAGGCAGAGTAGTGTCCTTGGTTTGGTATCCCACCGATGAAAAACGCAATGTGAAACTGTTCGACATGGGTACGCTAAGCGTGTACGAACCGTCGTTTTTTGTCACTCCGCCGTGAGATGTGCCTACCACGACAACGTTCACAAATTCAACCGGTTTGCCGTTGTTGTCGGTTACGGTGCCAAAAATCTCGGCACGTTGCGCCAAGGTGGAACCGATGGTGCAAAAGGCTGTCAATAAGGCAATTGTGTAATATGTATATCGTTTCGAAACCAATATGCTATCTGTATAAATAATGTATAACGCACAATGGGTGGAAATAGTATATTTGACGGAGTTTTTTGGCACAAAAAAAAGGTCTCCCCGCAGGGAAACCTATTGCATTGTTGACTATTGAAAAAATCTACCACTCGATGCCAAAGCGCAGCGATATGGTGGAGATGTTGAGGTCTTTTATTGTTTCGTAGGAGCTGTATTCGCCGTAAGTACGCACGTATTTGTCCTTGAGGTTGGAATAGAAAGTGCCTGTGAGCATCACAGTTACGGCAAAATCGCGTTTGGAGCCAAAGCGTACGCCAAAACCGAGGTCGGCGTATGTGCCATGGCCACTGCCCACATACGAGCCGAGACGCATTTTGATAACAGGCGAAATGTTTTTGGTGTTGGAAAACAGGTAGTTGACATTTGCGAAGAAAGGAACAACCACATCGCTGGAGTTGTTGCCGTAGATGTCGCAAAAGTCAAGTCCCATGCCTATGCCAACGTAGGTATGACCGTTGAAATAGAAACCGTGGGTTGTGGAGATACCCGTTGTGGAATTGCCGTCGTTGGCAACCTGAAAACCGGAGTTCATCTCCAAAAAACCTTGGTATCCTCTTGGTACCCATACATTTTCGCTTTGGGCAAACACCATAGTCGAAATGATGAGCATCAAACCTAAAAGAAAACTGATTTTTTTCATGATATAATTGTTTTTGGTTAAGAATCGTATATTTCAGTTGAAAAACGGAACTTATCAAAATAAATTGTCCGACAAATTGATATTTTCCCTTGTTATAATGTGTTGAAGATGCGGTCGCCGGCGTCGCCAAGTCCGGGTATTATGTAGCCCCGGTCGTTGAGCCGTTCGTCGAGTGCGGCGGTGAATATGCGCACATCGGGGTGAGCAGCTTTCAGAGTCTCAATCCCTTGCGGGCACGACACTATGCAGAGGAACGTTATTTGCGAAACTCCATGTTTTTTCAGCTGGTCGATGGCATTCACCGCCGATCCGCCTGTGGCAAGCATGGGGTCGAGCACAATCACCTTGCGTTTCTCTATCTCGGGCGGCATTTTGAAAAAATATTCTACCGGCTCGAGGGTTTCTTCGTTACGGTAAAGTCCTATAAAACCGAAGGTTGCGGTTGGCACCGCCTGCAAAATGCCGTCCATCATACCAAGGCCTGCACGCAGAATGGGGACAAAAACATATTGTCCCAGGTCTATACGTTTCACCGTGGTGCTTGTAATGGGGGTGTCGATGCGGCAGTCAGTGGTTTCGGCATCGCGGAAAGCTTCGTAGCAAAGCTGTGAGGACAACTCTTTCACTATTTCGCGAAATTCCTTGGTGGGGGTGTTTTTGTCGCGAAGAATGCCCATCTTATGGCTCACCAGCGAATTGTTCAGAACTAATTCTTTCATGTGTAGAAAATTGTTTTACAATGGTTTATGTGGCGGTTTGCTGTCAAAAAACATTTGTCAAAAAACATTTTTGCGCAATTGCAAAGTTACGTTTTTTTCATTACATTTGCACAAAAAAAAAGTGTTTGGAATAAAAGTTGGCTTTTAATAGGTATTTTAATTGTCAAAATAACCATTTGTAGTTAGTTGCCAAACAAAATAAAAAATGTAAATTTGCAGGAACAAACAGAAAGTAGTATAATGTGCAAACAACTGTGTTTCTGTTTGTAAAGAGCATATCGTTTTTTTAATGAAATAGTAAATGGCTGAAAAAGACATATACGAAGTAAAAAAACTGTCGGAAATGAGTACCGGTTCGCAGTGCGTTATTGTGAAAATTGGTGGTCATGGCGGACTTCGGCACCGGCTGATGGAAATGGGCTTTGTGCGCGGCGAAACCGTGCTGGTGATAAAAGACGCCCCCCTCAGCGACCCCATCGAATATCAGATACTGCAGTCTCGTGTTTCGTTGCGCCGCAGCGAGGCACAAAAGATTGACGTTGTGGAACTTGCCGACACCAATGCTCATGCCGGGAACCAAGATGTGATGCGGTCTGAATTTTTCGGCACTTTTGTGGAAGAGTACGACAACAACGAACTGCTGTCGAAAAAGATACAGGAGACCAGCCATACAATCACCGTGGCACTGGTGGGCAATCCCAACTGTGGCAAGACATCGTTTTTCAACCACGCCACCGGACTGCACGAAAAAGTGGGCAACTACGGAGGCGTTACCGTCGATGTGAAAACGGGAGTGTTCTACCACAAAGGCTATACCATACGTCTGGTGGACCTGCCAGGCACCTATTCCATCAACGAATATTCGCCCGAAGAGCTGTGTGTGCGCGAATATCTTGGCAAAAACGAACACGACATGATACTGAACATCGTGGATTCGTCGAACCTTGAGCGCAACCTGTACCTCACCACACAGCTTATCGACATGAACACGCCCATGGTGATGGCGCTGAACATGTACGACGAATTTCAGGCTCATGGCGACAAATTCGACTACAAAACGCTGAGCACCATGCTCGGTTTCCCGATAGTGCCCACCGCGGCATCGAAAGGCACAGGTATCCCTCAGGTTTTGCAGGCCATTATTGATGTGTTCGAAAACAAAAAGGACATCACCCACCACATACATATAAACTATGGCAACGACATAGAGAACGCCATTGCCACCATAAAAACCGAGATAGAGAAAAACAAGGACATCATCAACCTTTACCCCTCGCGGTACTTGGCCATCAGCGCATTGGAAAATGTGGGGCATACTGTGGATGAACTCAAGACCCTGCCCAACGGCGAGGCTATCATCAGCGAGGCCAAACATTTTCGCGACAGTCTCGAAAAACATCACGGCGAGGCCATCGACACGCTGGTGAGCAACGCCCGATACGGTTTTATCCGTGGTGCGCTGAAGCAGACGTTCCAGCCCAACAAAGGCAACACCAAACGATGGCGCGCCTATCGTGCTGACGACATTCTTACCAACCGTTGGCTGGGGTTCCCTGTGCTGCTGGTGTTTATGTGGATTATGTTCGAAACCACCTTTATTTTGGGCGCTTATCCTCAGGACTGGCTCGACATGCTTATATCGTGGTTCGGCGGTCTGGTGAAAGGCTGGCTGCCCGAAGGCATGCTCAACGACCTTGTGGTGGACGGCATCATAGGCGGTGTGGGAGCCGTAATTTCGTTCCTGCCCAACATATTGATACTGTTTTTGTTCATCTCCATAATGGAGGACACCGGCTACATGGCACGCGCCGCCTTTATGATGGACAAACTGTTTCACCGCTTTGGGCTTCACGGCCGATCGTTCATACCCTATATAATGGGCTTTGGTTGCGCCGTGCCGGCAATAATGGCCACACGAACCCTCGAAAACCGCAAGGATCGCCTTGTTACGGTGCTTACCATACCGTTTATGTCGTGTTCCGCCCGACTGCCTGTGTATCTGATACTTATAGCGGCTTTCTTCCCCAAGCATCAGGCACTGGTGATGATGAGCTTGTACCTTTTTGGGGTGCTTGTGGCAGTGCTTTCGGCCAAAGTGCTGAGCAAAACGGTGTTCCGAAGCGTTTCCGAAGAGTTTGTGATGGAACTGCCGCCATACAGAGTGCCCACACTCCGCAACGTGCTGATACACATGTGGGACAAGAGTGTGCAGTACCTCAAAAAAATGGGTACCATAATACTTGCCGCCTCCATAGTGATATGGGCGCTGGAGTATTTTCCGCGCAACACTCAGGCCGAACAGCTTGTGGCACAGCAGATAGAGCAGACCGAAAACCGCCCGGTGGATGACCTCTTCACCATCGAAGCAAAAACCGCTGCCATCGACTCGCTTTCGCAAGTGCAGGAGGCCGTGCACAGCGAACAGTCGTTTGTGGGACGTTTCGGCCACCTGATAGAACCCGTTGTGCGCCCGTGCGGATTCGACTGGCACATAGGCGTGGCACTATGCACCGGCATCGCCGCCAAGGAGATAATTGTTTCAACTCTCGGTGTGCTGTATCAGGCCGGCGATGTGGAGAGCGAGGACGGCGAGAGCGCACTGCAGATAAAAATGAAAGAACAGCGTTGGCCCGAAGGCAGCATCTACGCCGGACAACCCATATACACGCCTCTGGTGGCCTACGGACTGATGATTTTTGTGTTGCTCAGTGCCCCATGCATATCGGCACTCGCGGCAATAAAACGCGAAGCCGGCTGGGGATGGGTGCTGTTCACCCTTGTTTACACACTTCTGCTCGCATGGCTGTTCTCAATGCTAACATTCCAAATAGGATCGCTGTTTTAATTTTTGCAAACAATGGATATTCAAACTGTTATAGTAATACTGATAGTGGTTGCGGCTGCCGTACTGCTGTTTTTCAAGCTACGCAGCAAACTTACAAGTTCCGACTGCGGCTGCGGATGTGGGAGCCACTGCTCCAACCGGCACCCCAAAGATGACCAAAAATGCTGCTGTTGCAATAAAAAACAATGACACAGACATAATTGCCAAAATCCCCCAAAAAAATGACCGCCAAAAACCACATTGCACAGCCGTTGATGCCACAATTTGGATAATCTGAAAAAAAAACGTAATTTTGTAAACGCCAAAACAATGAAAAACACATCGGAAATGAAACAACAACTATTTACAAAAGACATGCGTCTGTCCGACCTTATAGTGGCCAACCACCACCTTTTGCCCACCTTGCCGCGCTTTGGCATTTCGCTCGGATTTGGCAACCGCCGCGTGGAGGATGTGTGCCAGAAAAACGGCATTCCCGCCGATTTTTTCATACTGATGTGCAATGCCTACACCTTTGAGTCGTACATCCCCTACGAGGACACCATAATGGAAACCGACATGCGTTTTTTGGTGCCTTTCCTCACCGCGTCGCACCGCTATTATCTCGACACACAAATTCCGCACATCGAACGGCACATGCTCAACCTCATAGCCGACGACAACAGCAACTACTCGCTGGCCCTGCGCAATTTTTTCAACGATTACAAAAAGGACATCACCGAGCATTTCGACTACGAGGAGAAGCACCTTTTCCCCTACATCACCGACATGCAGAGCGGAAAGCCGCGTGCCGACTATAGCATTTTCGACTTTGTGCAGACACATAATTCAAGCATCGAGGACAAGCTCAGCGACCTTACCATCATACTTTTCAAATACCTGCCCGAAAACAAATCCGACAACGACGTTATCGACCTGATACTCGACCTTATTGAGCTGACCTCCGACCTGAGCAAGCACTCTACGATTGAGGACAAAATACTGGTGCCGTACGTCGAAGCCCTTGAGAAAGGAGTCAGCAATGACAAACTATAAGTCGAAAATACTGCTTGTGGAGCCCTCGCGCATTGTGGCCGAAGGCATTACCAAAATCATCACCGAAAGCGGACTGTTCGGGCAGATGTCGCATCTGACATCCATCGCCCATCTCAACGAATACATGCACAGCCTGCCACCCGATGTGCTGATAATAAACCCGTCGCTGCTGTCGGCCGAAAAAATGACCGACTTTTTCAGTCTGCAACAGCGCTACCCGTTGCTGAAAACCATGGCTTTCTGCACTCAGCTGGCCGACAACACCATTGTGTCGAAATTCCATGCCTCGGCAACGATTTTCACCAACCCGTCGCATTTTGTAAAAACTCTGCACGACCTTACCGAACAGCCAAAACAGCAACCAAAAAAGAGAACGGGAAGCGATGCGCTGTCGCGACGCGAGGTGGAAATACTCATTCTTGTAGCCAAAGGCATGATGAACAAGGAGATAGCCGACCAGCTGAACATATCGCTCAACACAGTGATAACGCACCGAAAAAACATCATCAAAAAAACCGGAATAAAATCAGTGGCAGGCCTCACCTCGTATGCACTGATGCACAACTACATCAATATCGAAGGCTGAAGTCCGACGTTTTTTTCAAGACTAAAAATAAGTTGGCACAGAGGACCGGCTCCTTGCTTTTTTCAATAAAAAAACGTACTTTTGCATTGCTCTATTTGCCACACCTTACAGATGCCAAATTTTGCTTTAGACCTTATCCACGCTTTTGCGGAAGCTATATAACTGTATGTGTAAAAAGCAGTCGCAGCGATGTGAGGAACGATGGCGGACGGCATCATTACAGAAAAAAAGATAGACAATGGCCTTTTTGAAAGAATACGAAAAACTGAAAGTGATAGGCAAAGGCAGTTTTGCCAAAATATGGAAAGTGCGGCACCTGAAATACGGATATGTGCGCGCCATAAAAGTGCTGAACGAGATGGTTGACGACGAGGACGACCCGGCTTACCGCACTTTTGTTGAAGAGTGCAAAGTGTTGCTGCAGATAGGCAGCGGCTCGCATCCCAACATTGTGCACATTTATCAGCCACGCCTGATAGAAAACCGTGCCATAGTGGAAATGGACTATGTGGAGGGCGAAACCCTCAACGAGTACCTGAGCAGGGTGCATTTTGTACCCATCGACGAAGTGTACCGCTTTATCAACGAAATTGTCAGCGCTCTGGCCTATTGCCACTACGACATATACAAATTTTTGATGGACCCCGAAAAGGACAACCTTGACACCGACCCTACCGACGGCAGCAAATACATTATCGACGAAAAAACCGAAAAACGTCTGGTTGGCGAATACGGAGTAACACACAACGACCTGCACTCCAACAACGTGATGCGCCGGAGCTACGACGGACATTATGTGCTGCTCGACTTTGGCCTGGCAATACAAAACGGCAAGGCGGTGAAAAGCAGCTCGCGACGAGGCGGCGCATTGGAGTACATGTCGCCCGAAAAATTTGACGACAGCAGTGTAATATCCACACAATCCGACGTTTACAGCCTCGGCATACTGCTCTACGAAATCCTTGCCGGAAGGGTGCCCTTTGTTCTCGACGAAAAGTTGTTCGACAGCAGTCCCACAAACGCCTCGCACCAGCTGATGACAGCCCACAAAACAGCTTTTCCCCCCGACTTGAAGCTGCTGCGTCGCGAGGCTTTCATAACGGCATTTCCCGGACAGGAATATGAGAACGACTGCCCCGACTGGCTCGAAGAAGCGGTTATGAAATGTCTTGCCAAAGATCCCGCCCAGCGCTATGCCAACGCCAAAGAGCTGTACGACGACATTCAGCGGCGGCAGGAAAAACAAAATCGGTTGGGTGCTACACAAGGCAATGTAACAGAAATCATAGAATCGGGCAACATATATTCAAATCATAGCAACAGACAGCATGAGAGTGCGACAGAATCTAAAAATGATCTTGCAAACAACGGAAAAAAACAGCTCATACAGAAAATCCGCATATTAAATGCCCAATATTCAGATTTGCAAAAAGGCATGGAACAAATGCAACGAAATTACTATGCTGCAAACAACAAACTTAACGATGTAAACGAGAAAAACATACAGTTGAATCAGGAATGTGCCAAATTGAGAGCTAATCAGGTGCAATCCAGCAGCAGTAGATGGTGGATTGTGGGCACAATTGTGCTATTTGTTATTTCGCTGGCATTAGCTGCCGGCATGAATAGCTTTGCAGACAAGTACGAGCAAACGGACTGGGAACTGCAACAAATCACGACCCGAACTTCTCATAATTATGATTAGCACTAAAATATGAAACATTCATTCATATTTGCAATTGCCGCTCTGCTCGTTACTTCAGCTATGGCACAGAAACCCGACAGCCTTGGCCGCAGCCGTTTTGAGTTGCGCACCGAGATGATGCATTTTTTCAAGGACAACGAGTTTTCGGCCGAAAAAATGAGCGGCTACACCTTGCCCGGTTTCTATCTGCGTCCGCGCCTTGTGTGGCAGGTGGAAAAACGTGTGCGAGTGGAGGCCGGTGTGCATTGGCTGCACTATTGGGGTGCCACACAGTATCCAAACCGCATTGCGTTCAGCGCTTTTCCCGAAATGGGGGAGGAGCCGCGTCCAAGCCACGTGCTGCCGTGGATTCAGGCTCGTGTGGATGTGTTGCCGCAGCTGTCGCTGGTGTTCGGCAGTTTGGAAAACAATGGCGGACACCGTTTGCCATTGCCGCTCTACGACCCTGAGCTGATATACGCCTCCGACCCCGAAAACGGCATTCAGATGCTGCTGAACACCAGATATTTCGATGCCGACGTGTGGGTGGACTGGAAAGATTTCATTTTCCGCCGCAGCGAAACGCAGGAACGTTTTGTGTTCGGCTTTTCGGGTCTGGTGGATTTCTCAAGACCGGAAACCTTAGGATTTTCGGCCCGACTGCCATTGCACGTGGTGGCTCAACATATTGGCGGCGAAATGCTTGCCGAGGAAAAACTGCCCATTTCGATGTTCAATTTTTCGGGTGGGGTAGATGTCGACTACCGGTTCAGCAAAAAGCTGGGGGTGCAGGCCGGATACCAGTTTGTGGGATTTGCGCATAATGGCAACGTTCCGCGGCTGTGCAAGTATGGCTGGGGTGTGTATCCGCATGTAGGAGCGTGGTTCAAGCGCTTTTCGTTGGATGTGGCCTACTGGGTTGGCGAAGATTATTTGCCGTTGCTCGGAAGCCCGCATTTCTCCAACTATTCCGCAAACACCCCAGAACTTACGTTCGACCTCCTGGACATGCTTTGCATAAGGACAAAGTGGGAATACGCCCGTCTGCGCCACACCACACTTTCGTTCGAAGCCATGTCGTACATTTATTTTCCCTACACCGGCGACCGCCCGTGTTATCCCAAAGTAGAGAGGGGTGCAGCGGCAAGTTTTTCGTTCGGACTGTTCCTCAACGTAAATCCCAAAATCAATCTTGTGCCGTTTGCCAAGAAAAAAGGCCGGCGCAAATAAAAAAGGCATGGCTGCGAAAAAATGCCTTCATGCCAAAATTTGAATAACTAATTGTTTTTTAGCTGAAAATATCTTTCATTTTGTTGAAAAAGCCTTTCTCCTGTTTCGAGGGGTTGGGCTGGAAGTTTGGCGAGATGCGTAGTTTTTCGAGCAGTTCTCGTTCCACCTTGGTGGTTGATTTGGGAATCCAGACGTTTACGCTCACCAGCAAGTCGCCAGTGCCGTAGCCGTTCACATCGGGCAGGCCTTTTCCTCTGAGCCTCAGTATTTTACCCGAAGGGGTTCCGGGTTCTATCTTCATTTTCACCTTGCCTTGCAGGGTGGGTATTTCAAGGTTGTTGCCAAGAGTGGCGTCCACAATGCTGATGTAGGCAGTGTACAGCAGGTTATTGTCATGGCGTTCGAACTGTTCGTGGGGCGCTTCCTCAATCTGCACAATAAGATCGCCGGGCACGCCGTTGTGGGCGCCGGCATTGCCTTTGCCGTGCACCGCAAACTGCATGCCTTCGGCCACTCCGCGGGGTATAGGAACGGTAACAACTTCTTCGGCAAGGGTTACGCCCTCGCCGTTGCACTCCGGACATTTGTTTTTCACCACCTTGCCCAGACCGTTGCAGTAGGGGCAGGTGCTTTGTGTCTGCATCTGTCCCAGAATGGTGCGGCGCACTTCCACCACCACGCCGGCACCGTGGCAGTGGCTGCAAGTATTCATCTGTCCGTCCTTGGAACCGGAGCCGTTGCAGCTTTTGCAAGGCACGTATTTTTTCACTTTGTACTTTTTTTCAACGCCGTTGGCGATGTCCTCGAGGGTAACTTTGGCTTTTATGCGCAGGTCCTTGCCGCGCAGCACGCGCTGTTGCGAGCGTCTGCCGCCGCCGAATCCGCTAAAGCCGCTGAACCGGCCTCCTCCTCCGAAAAGGTCGCCCAGGTCGCCGAAAATGTTGCCGAACTGCGAGAAAATATCGTCCATGCTCATTCCTTGTCCGCCAAAGCCACCGGCGGAGCCATCTACACCGGCATGGCCGAACTGGTCGTAACGGGCTTTTTTGTCGGGGTCGCTGAGCACGGAGTAGGCCTCGGCGGCCTCTTTAAATTTATCCTCGGCTTCCTTGTCGCCCGGATTGCGGTCGGGGTGGTATTTCAACGCCAGTTTGCGGTAGGCTTTTTTAAGCTCTTCCGCCGAAGCGTTTTTGTCCACGCCCAGTACTTCGTAATAATCTCTTTTGTTAGCCATGTTTAAAAATCACCTTTCTGTTATATTGCCACAACAACTTTCGGGAAACGCAACACTTTCTCGTTCAGGAAGTAGCCTTTTTCCACCACGTCGATTACGGTGCCTTTCTGCGATTCGTCGCTGGCGGGGAACTGGGTTACGGCTTCGTGCAGCTCTTCGCTGAATTTCTGTCCTTTGGCATCTATTTCTTTAAGACCTTTCTGCTGCAGTATGTTCATCATTTTGTTGTAGATAAGCTGCACGCCTTCGCGCGAGGCCTCGTCGGTCATCGACTGTAGGGCGCGTTCCATGTCGTCGATGATGGGAAGTATGGCTTTGATAGTGTCGGCGGCACCGTTTATCAGCAGGTCGGATTTTTCTTTGTTGGTGCGTTTGCGGTAGTTCTCAAATTCAGCGTAGGTGCGCTGGTATTTGTCGTTGAGTTCGGCAAGTTTTTCGCCAAGCTCCTGAAATTTTGTCTCGCTGTCGTTTTTATGGTGTTTTTTGTCTTTCTTGTCGTTCTCGTCAGCGTCATTGTGTTGCCCCGCTGGGGTATTTTCCTTTTCTTCAGTGGGTTCGGCGGCGTTTTGTTCTATGTCCTTAGGGTTGTTATTGTTTGTGTTTTCGTCCATTTTGTTGTTGGTTTTGTTTTTTTTGAATATCATTTCGTATGACAGATTTAAGTGTTTCAAAAACTTTGCCAAAGGGCTGATTTATGACAAAATGTCATTTTTCGGCTTCGTTTTTTTTGTCGTCGGGAGTGTTCCAGATGTAGATGTCAGTTTTGTTGTTTGGCCTGATGGAGCCGTGCCAACGAAAACCTTTGATGAATTTCTCCTCTTCGGGCAACTGTTTCACCGGATAGGCTTTCATGTCGGGATTGGTGTAGGTGGCCACGCGGTAGGGTTTGCGGTTGCGTATGTATATGCGCATGTCGGAGCCAACTCCAACGTTCACGCCTATCAGCTCCTGCGTTTTGTTGGGACGTTCCTCGGTGAGGTAATACACCGACTGGGCGTTGCCGAGCACATCGGCGTACGACGGCTCACCTTCGTTGAAAACCACCACTCCGCGTTTGCCTTTCACTTGGTTGTACTGCGTTTCGGCCACTTTCTGCACCACAAAGGCCGAACCGTTCAGATAAACGGTTTTCACACCCGATGTGTCCATTTTCATCACTATGGTGTCGGCGGTGCACTGGTTGCTGTCGTACCATGCAATTGGGTTGCTATAAAGCGTTAGCAACGAGTCGGTTACGTTGTAGAAAGCGGAGTCGCACTGTCCTTGCACATCGGTGCGGAACAGGCGCACGCGGTGGTATGCGCTAACGGTGCTGAACTGGTTGCTGTCGGTAGTGGTGGAGTAAATGGTGTCGCTGTGCATGAAAAGTGTGTCGTTCTGGTCGTTTACGAAATGCGCTGTGGCACTGTCGGTTATGAAATTGTAGTGCCGTTGCCCGTCGGTTTCGCCATAGTGTCCGGTGCAGAAAATGTTGTTGGCTGAGTCCCAGATGTTCACATTGTGCCGGGCCAGCCCGAATTTCGTTTTTCGGTAATAGTCGAGGGTGTCGCACGTTAGTCGCTGGTTACCGTTGTATATCGACGATTTTTTCACCGAGGTGGCATAGCCTTGGTCGGTGTTGTAGGTGCCGTTTTCGCTATATAATATAGTACTGTCGTTGGTAAAAATGTGTGTTGGCCCACGGAAAACAGCCAGTTTGCTGACGGTGTTGTAAGTCATTGTGTCGGAGGTGAGTACGGTTGTGGAGTCGGTCAGCATCACGTCGTCGTAGATAAAAAACTCCTTTTGGTTGGCAAAGTATAGGCCGTTGTAGCTGTCGAGGGTTTTGTCGCCGTTCATGGCGTGGCCGTGGTAGGTGTATTTGGCTGTGGCGGTGTTTCGGTTGTACGATATGTAAGTGGTTGAAAGCGAGGTGGCTCCATCGACAAGCAGCACTTCTTCGCCCCAAATTTCCACCACGCGCTTGTTGCCGTCATAAAACAGTTCGTCGCCGAAAATGGTGGTGGTGTCCGATATTTCGATAACAATGCTGCCAAAGGCCGTGAAGTTGTTCCGTTTGGTGTCGTAGTGTGCCGAGTCGGAGTTCAGAACCATGCCTTCGTGGGTGGCTTTCACCGTTTTGTAAAGTATCCACACGTCGGGATTTTCGGCTTTGCGCGCGCCCATGCCCGATTGGTACTCAATCATTTTCTGGGCGTTGGCTCCGAAACCGAAAATCAGCGCTATCAATGTGGTTACAAGTGTTTTACGTAGCATTAGCCTTAAGGTTTTGACTTTGCAAAAATACAAAATTATTACGAGATTTTTCCGTAAAAATGCACTTGTAGTAAAAATAGCGGTTTTTATACCTGTATTATTTACCAAAAAACACCCGTTGCAATCTGTCGCCACGCCATATTTATCGACTTGAAACAATATTTAATTTGTTACATAAGATATTGATTTAAAATATTTTATTATGTTTATTGTTTAAAATATTTTGCCAAATGGAAAAAAGTTTGTACCTTTGCAGTCGAATTTGGTTCGTTCCGAGGCATTTATTTTGCCGCCGAGCGATTAAAAGGGAATCGGGTGCAAGTCCCGGACAGTCCCGCTGCTGTAAGCCCCGCCAAAGTCGTTTCCAAATCCCCCGCCACTGTCCACAAGGATGGGAAGGCCGCGAAACGACGGGGTAAGTCAGAAGACCTGCCAAGTCCGGTTTTGAAAAGCTTTCGAGGAAAGAGCTTGAAAAAGACAACAATTCACAACTGTTCGAATTTTCGCATTTTTTTGAAAGCTATTTTGAGTAAGAAAGTCAAAATAGTAGTATGTTGTTGCCAAACAAACAGACACATAATCCGCTTAGGTATGGCTCCAACCGTGGAAAGGGTTGGGCAGAGGAGGCTTTTTGCTTGTGGCATAACAAACGGCGCGACTTTGTTACCGGTAGTTTTTTTTGAAAAAAAACTGTGTTAAACATTTAAATATCATTTATTTATGGTAAAAAAAATATTATTGTTCTGCTTTTCGCTGGCTTTTAGTGCCAGACTTTTTGCACAAAGCACCGATGCCACAATTTCGGCATCCCAGATAAGATATTGGATTGGAAGCGGTTCCCACGAAGTGGTGTTTGCCGTCAATTTTGGCAGCCCCGACACCTGCTTGGCATGGGGATTCCGTTTCACCGCCGACAGCGTAACCGTTGAGGAGATGATGGACTCCATACAGGCCAACGACACCCGTTTCAGCTACACAGGCTCTTCCGGCGTGTTGAACAACATAACTTTCACACCCACAACTGGCATCACATTCACTTCGCAAGCCAACAACTGGATGTACAACCTGAATGGCTCCTTGGCCAATAGGGGATACTCCTTGCAATATGTTTATGACGGCGACTTTGTGAAATGGGGCGATGCCGATGTGGCTACATATACCGAAACATCGGGCTGGCCATGGGTTTACGAATGGTCGCAGACCGTAACCCCCGTAGATCCTCCGGCCGGTGCCGGCAATACTGCCACCGACGCCACCATCAACCCCGCAAGTATCAGATACTGGGTGGGCTCCGGCGGCAACGAGGTTGTGTTTGCCGTAAACTGGGCCAATCCCGACACCTGCCTTGCTTGGGGCTACCGTTTCAGCACCGACAGCGTAACGGTTTTCGACATCATCGACGCCATTGCCACCACCGACTACCGTTTCGATTACGACAGCAGCATGTCAGCCTATGGAGCCTATATCAACGACCTGCGCTATGCCGTGAACGCCAACGACACACTGAAACTTGCCGGCATGTGGTGGTCTTTCAACGTAAACGGACTGATGGCTCCAATGAGCTGCGACTACATGTATGTTAAAAACGGCGATTTTGTGAAATTTGGCGACGAAAGTATTGCCATTGTCAACGACACCGACCAATGGGGCTATCCCTCCGAACTGGCTTGGACAAACGCCGTAACGCCTGTGAAAGCTCCCGAGGCCACCATCAGCGCAAGCCGCATCAAATACTGGGTGGGCAACGGAAGCAACGAAGTGGTGTTTGCCGTAAACTGGGCCAATCCCGACACCTGCCTGGCTTGGGGCTACCGTTTCAGCACCGACAGCGTAACGGTTTTCGACATCATCGACG
>ERZ842401.1203-NODE-1203-length-37797-cov-21.144057_pt1 | contig 37797 bp, 30 predicted proteins | sample MGYA00521270_ERZ842401 | MGnify/ENA primary metagenome ERZ842401 (study PRJEB31892, sample SAMEA3878208) | bioreactor metagenome | biome: Moose rumen | place: Sweden | collected 2011-10 | study: EMG produced TPA metagenomics assembly of the PRJEB12797 data set...
TCAATTCCATATTTCTATTATATCTCACTTTCCTCTTTTTTCCCGAACAAGTCTAGTAAATGTCGCCTGTTCTTGCGAATGTTTTGAAGTTTTGTCCTTCATACATCTTTGAAAGTTTTCCGCCGTTGTCTTGCAACTGCACATACGGCGGGTTTCCGATGACAATATCAAAGCCGTCCTTCACACCGAACATCCATTCTGCGTCAAAAAAGTCCGCGCATTTATTCTTGTCATACGGATTCCAGCTTGAAATCAAAAGAGCGTTTTCCTTTCCAAACCCCAACTGCAAAAGCTCATCTTTCAGCTCTTCTCTGATTTCTTTATCTCTTTCCCGTAACTCCTTTTTGTACTTCGGCGTTTTTGCTTTAAAAAGTTCATGGCGCACTTTTTGCAGTTCACTTGTCAGTTCGTCTGTTCTTTGTGATGTCAAACCTTTTTCGCCGTCAAGTCCAATCAAACTGTTCGCCGTAACAAGCCTATTTTCAAGATTCGGCAGAGGTCGCACGCCAAAATTTGCTTTTTCTTTGTCGGCTTTCTGGTCAACAATAAGCGAGATAAAAAAGCGCAGGCGACTTATTTGCGTTGCAATCGGCTGAATATCGATTCCGTGAATGCAGTTTTCTATCAGATAGAGTTTTCTTGCATAATCCAGTTCGTTATCATCAAACACGCTTAAAATCTCTTTTTGCAATTCGTTCTTTTCTTTTACAGAAAGGCTCTTATCGCTAGAAATTTTCTGAATCTGTATCTGCTTCCAGATTTCGTTTTCCCCGTCAAGTTTGTGAATGACATACACCATTTTCTGCAAAACGCCCATCGGGAACGCCCCCGAACCGCACGCAGGGTCAAGGATTTTACATTCGTCAATACAGCGCAAAATCGCTATGCGCTCTTCGTCCGTAAAATCTGCATGTTTGTCGTTATATGCAATAAGGTCAGAAAGTTTTTGCTCAATGTCTTTTTCTGCGTCATTCCGAGCTTGAGTCGAAATCTTTGAAAGACAGAGCATTTTTTCTTTTAGGTACGCCTTTAAACTTTCGTCTACCATATATTCAACAATCGCGCGTGGCGTGTAAAAACTGCCCGTCTGCTTTCGTGCGTTTGTTTTTGTTTCAGGATTATAACTTGCAAGAAGGTTTTCAAAAACACGTCCCAAAAGTTCAGGGTCAAGCGCAATGTCTTCTTCCACAGGCGTATTTTCTTGCACAGTAAACTTGTATTTTTGCAAAATGCGGATAATTCCGTTTACAACAACATCTTTCTTTTTTTTATCGTCGTACTCTTTGCTTAAATCTGCCAACACATCTTTTGCAAAGAAAATATAATCAGGCACAAAAAGAGCATTATCTTTTCTGTCCGAAAAGCCGTCTTCATAGACTATCTTTGAGCCGCCTTGCTTGCCTTTTTCCGTTTCGCTCGGGTGGTCAAGACATTCAAACAGACCTCCGTTCATAAACGGAACTTTTGATTCTATCAGTTTGGTAAACTCATCAGGGGCTTTGAGGAATCGTTTATATCGCATAAGATTTGTTGCGTTTTGATTTTGCCCATCAAGGCGGAATGCTCTTTTTCCCTGTTCTGCATTCAAACTGGCAAAGAAAAGATTTTGCAAAATTGCCTTATAATAAATGCTTTCATTTTCTTTGTTTTCACTTTCACAGACAGTATGCGGATTAAAAACAGTAATAATGCTTTGGATTTTGTTTTCGTCAAAAAACTCTTCGGGTATCAAATCTTTTTCTTTGATGAACCACACAAACAAAAGCCGAGTCAAAAGCCGAATAAGATTCTTTGCATTGTCGCTGCTGTTCGGATATTCCACCGTCTGCATCGCCCAAAAATACCAATTTGATAGTTCCGTATAAAACCGCTTGTTAAGAGTCTGCGTATCAAGGACTGCTGCCCACGCTTTATGCAACGTTTCAAAGCTATAAATATCATACGTCTTGGTCAGTTCTTCTATCGACATATCACAAAGTATTTCGATATGCGCTCTATGAGGCTTTGCGGCAACAATATCTTTGATAAGCGTAACTTTTTCAAGCACATCGCGTTCGCTGTCTTTTTTGTTCGCTCTGCGGTTTATTACAGCAAGAGTAAGGCATTCGCCATATTTGAAAATCACCAGAATCGGAATTGCAAAGAGCTTGTTTATCTCTCGTGTAATAGTAGCAATCTTTGTCTTTGACCATTCGCTTCCGGCAAGCTCAACGGCAAAGCAGAGATAAGACTGCGGATTCAGCGGATTAACTTTTGAATCGAAAAGCTGACCGTTCTGCGAAAAAGAGTCATCTGTAAGCTGAAAAAGAATATCGATTGACTTCCAATCATTGCAAAAAGCGTTTTTTTTATTGAATCGCTCTTTATTCACTGACGATTCAATGTACAATGATTCAAACTCGCTGAATGTCTTTTTGTCGAGCGGAGAGCGCAAACTCGTATCATATCCGAGCGTATCAAACAGCTCTATTCCAGCCTCAAAAACTTCCTTTGTGCAAAAGGCTGCGACAGCGTCTTCAATCTTTTGTTTTATATCCTGCTTCATCTAAACAAACCCTTGTTTCTATTCTATTTTATTATGAGCCAAGTAACAAGTTCAAAATCGCTTAATTTTGCCGCTTGATTGTCTTTTGCAATCAAAACGCTATTTCGGCTCATTAAAAGTTTTGCCGCGCTTCTTTTCTTAACGCTTTCTGCAATCTCTCTAACGCCATTTTCCAAAAGCATTGTGTAATGCTTTGTATCATTTTTTGTTTCATCGCTGAAAAGTTCGCAAAGTTTGTCATAAGGCTGTTTTTCGCCCGAGCAAAGCAAGCGCAATACTTCCAAAATTGCCTTTGAGTTTGTAAAATTAAACTTTACTGCCCCAGAATCATACACATAAACCAAAAAATATGGATTAAGCGGATTTATCTTTTCGCAATCCGCATTTTTATTTTTTTGTCTCAAACAGAAAATCACGCCTTTTTTTATTATGCTTTTTGCCGCTTCATCATACTCTTTTTCACAAGGACACTCTTTGCATTCAGGACTTGGCACAACCGCATAAATTCCCTCGGGAATCTTTTCCAGTCGTTCTGCTTTCTCTTTTAAGAAATGCGAAAGTTCCACGCGGAAATCGTCAAGCGTAAAATCGGTGAGCGAAATGCTATCGTTCATATCTTCCAAATCGAGCACTTCTTCTTTGAGCCGCAAAAGTTGCTTGTCGCGATATTTCATATTATCATCAATCAGCTCTTTTACCTCGTCGCTTTTCAAGATATTATCTTCTGTTGTCGCCGTCAAATCAACTAACGCCATTCTGCTTTCAACTCTTGTTTTTAAGTTGATGTATTTATCCAAATCCTGCGTTGGCCAAAAGTTTACCAGCTGAATACTGTTGTTTTCGCTTCCCAATCGGTCAATTCGTCCGAAACGCTGAATAATGCGCACAGGATTCCAATGAATATCGTAGTTTATAAGATAATCACAGTCCTGCAAGTTTTGACCTTCGCTAATGCAGTCTGTTGCAATTAAAATATCGATTTCTTTTTCTTCGGCGATATTAAGTTCCGCTCTGTGCTTTGCTTTTGGCGCAAAATTTACCAATATCGTATTAAAATCGCTTTTGCCGAATGTAGATGCTGTTTCATTGCCGCAAACAAGTGCACTTTCAAGACCGAGTTCTTTTTTTGCCCAATCTCGAATATTGTCAAACAAATAGTGTGCCGTATCAGAAAACGCCGTAAAGACAATTACTTTTCTATTGTTATTGTTCAAAGGCTTTTCGGCTTTTTCTTTTATCAGCCGTTTTAATTCCACTAGTTTTGCATCTCGTTCTGCACTGATTTTTTGCGCAGTATCGCGGATTAAAATCATAGAAGAACGGTCATTGCGCAAATCTTTTTTCCAATCGTCAAGTTTCAAATCAGCAAGGCTGAATTTTAGTTTTTTGCCGACCAAAAACTCTGCATTTTCGCTTTCGCCTAAATCGTCATTGCTTTCTAGCAAAGTCTCATTATCAAAATCCTGTTCCACTTGATTCGAGAGCGCAAATTTTTCTTTTTCACTCTCTGACAGTTTTTCATACGCTTCTATCTTGTTAAGCAAATCCTTTATTTGCTCTACCGTCCGGGAAATAGAAATAGAAAATGATTTTACCGAGCTTTCAAGCCGCTTCAAATAGCCCACTTTCATCATTCCTATCAGCGATTTTTCGCGGTCATCTTGCACGAATGCTTCTACTGCCGAGCCTGCAAGCCGTGCGTAATAATCTTTTTTTTCGTCCTTTATGTACTTTGATGGATTAAAAATAGAAAGCTGATAATGCGAAATCTGTTCGTTAATTGCTTCATATTCAGGAAACTCATCTTGCGTATCAATTTTTGCATATACCGCTTTTGGCTTTAATCTAACAGGAAATTTTCCCGTTTTTTCGTCATTGTAAAACTTTGTGATGTGCTTCCGAGAGCGCGCAATCGTGAGTTCGTCCAACAACTTAAAAAACGATGTATCTAATTTCTCAAGCAATGCTTTTGTAGTACGGTTTTTATTTTTCTTCGGGTCTGCCCAAATCGAAAACTGTTTCTGCGCATTTTCGAGTGTTTTTGCAATATCTGTTATCCCCGTATTTTCCCGTAGTGCCGCTTGATTTCCTTCTGTGATAAAGTTTATCTGATTTCGCAAATCTTTGAGCGAATTATTTACAGGCGTTGCTGAAAGAAGCAATACTTTTGTTTTTCCGCCCTCCTTAATGACTTTTTCCATAAGCCACTTTGCTCTATTCATTCGTTTTTCGCCGTTTTTTTCTTTTTCCATAGGATTGCCTTTGAAATTGTGGCTTTCGTCAATCACCACTAAATCATAAGCACTCCAATTAAACGATTCAAAACGATGACCGTCTGCGCCAGATATACCAGTAACGCGCCCCATATCTGTATGATACAAAATATGATAATGAAATCTGTCGGCTTGCAAAATATTAAGTGTGCTGTTTTTTGCTGCTTGGTACACAGTCCAGTTGCTTCCCAGATTTTTCGGACAGAGAACCAACACATTATAATTTCGCAATTCAAAATATTTTATTACAGCCAACGCCTCAAACGTTTTTCCCAAACCAACCGAATCCGCAATAATACAGCCGCCATGCTTCAAAATCTTATTGATTGCGCCTTTTACGCCGTCTTTTTGAAACTCATACAATTTGCTCCAAACAACAGTATCTTTAAATGCCGTTTCGTCAAATAATTTGCTATCTTTCTGCTCTTCAAGATAATCATGGAACAAACAATAAAGCGTCTTAAAATAAACAAGCTCGGGCGGATTTTCTGCGTACAACTGCTCCAAATATTTGAGCACTTCTGCTTTTACGTCTTGTACAAGTCCTGTTTTGTCATTCCAAACAGCGTCAAACCAATTTTTTATCTCTTCTTTTTGCCTGTCGCTGTCTACAACCAGGTTCAGTTCAATATTGCTGCTTTCTTTTTTTAGCCCCAACCCGCTCATTGTAAAATTGGAACTGCCACAAAGGGCTTGCGGATAATTCTTTTCATTCAAATCGACATAATACATTTTGCCATGCAAAAAATTCGGCTTAACGATTGACTTTATTTCCGCCTTTTCTAAAAGCCATTGTGCACACTTTTGAGCGATTTTCTTCTGCGAGATTTTTTCGTTTATTGAAACAGATATAGTATCATCTTCTATTTTGTAGTTTTTTACATCGGTCGTACTGTTTTGAATAAAAGTTGGCTCTCCAAACAGAAAACGCAAAGATTTTATCTTATCCAAATTATTGTGCAGGGAATAATAAGCAAAAATCGTAAAATACGCTGATACAATAGAAATTTCCGAACCGTCTTTTACTGTTTCTTTTAAGAAATCGCCCACATTTCCGAATGTTTTATTGTCAATAATACAATTATTCACTAAACTCATATTCTCTATTATAGCAAGCCAACTTCTCTTTGTCCAACACTCGTTATTTGCCTGCTTTCCACGTTCCGCGCTCCAGCCAAAGTCTATATCGAAATCGACGTAGACCCCGTGAGCCTGCTGTAAAATCTAGCCATACGAAACAGAATGCGCCTGTTGTAGATTTTGCGATAATAGTGTAAGATTTTGGCAGTTTTAACAGGGGTATTTTTTGTATGAAACCATTTTTGCATAGAAAATCCATAGCACCGCTCTTTGCGGCAGTCTGCTTTTCCTTTCCGGTTTTTGCCCGAGGCGCGCAAGAACTCATACCCGCGACCTCGTGGGTATACGACGCGGCGACAGCGATTGCCATGGAAACTGGAATCGTCAATTTTAGCGACTCAACGCCGATAACGATTGCCGAAATGAAATCCTATTTGCGCGAAATTGACCGCGAAAATTTGAGCAGTGCGGGAAAAAAACAATACGACCGCATTTTTGAATATTTCGGCGATGAAGGATTTTCGCTCAAAAGCTCGCTCTTGTCGCTTTCTGCGCTTCCTGCCGTGAACCTTGAAGGCTATTTCAAAACGAACGACGACATCGGCTGGACGTTCGACCGATACGAGCGAAGCCCCGTGATTGACTTACCGACCGCATTTGCCATGGGCGACTTTGTAACGATGTATATGGACGTGTATCTGTCGCAGAACAAAAACACGATGATTGAAAACGACACCTACACGAACGTGCCGCTTTCTGCCGACCAATTCGACGTGAACTTCCCCGATGATGCCTATATCTCCGCGGGCTATGGTTTTCGCGACGACTGCGGCGTGGAATTCTTCTTTGGCAGTCCCCAGCGGTCAATCGGGCGCACGGGCACAAAAAGCCTCATCTACAGCGAAAACGTAACGGGCGCGACGGCGGCGCAACTTTCGCTGTACGCTCCGAATCTCAAATACACGGCGAGCGTTACCCAGCTTGGCACCTATTCCGACATTCACACGAACGCCGATGACGAATACGCCGAATACGAAACCTCGAACGGCGCGTATTTGTATATGCACCAACTCGAAGCGCGGTTGTTCAAACGCCTTACGCTCACGGCGGTGGAAGGATTTTCGGTGTATGCACCGTTTGAATTGCGCTACCTCAATCCGTTTACGATTATGCACGGATATGCGGCGTGGCGCGATTACGGTTACAATGAGGCGTACACCTGCGATTATTTCGGCTTGAAGTTCAATCTCGTGCCTGCGCGATACTGGCGCGTGTACGGGCTTTTTGCAATGAGCCAATTCCAAACCCCGTACGAACTTGACATTGCGGGAGACGACGTGACCCCGAACGGCTTGGGCGGTCAGCTCGGCTTTGAAAGCTATCTTCCCGCAGGAGACGGCTATGTGCATATTACGTTCGACTCTTGCTACACGCAGCCGTATTTGTACATCAGAGAAGCGGCGGAATGGAGCTTGGTGCGCTATTACCGCGAGAATATGGGAAGCACAAAATATGTGTTTTACGAGTGGGTAGGCTCTCCGTTTGGTCCCGACACGATTTCGGCGGAATTGACCGCGGGCTATGAAGTCCCTGCAAAATGGAGCGTAAGCCTTGCGTATCTGTTTATGGTGCAGGGCGAAAAGGCGGATTTGTCGCAGGATTGCTTCCGCGAAGACGGCTGCTGGGTGTTCCCGACGACGTGGAACGAAGCAAACGAGACAACCCCGAGTTGTGTTCCAAAATACACCAACCGCATTTCTGTGCGGGGCAGTGTGCAGGCGACACCGTATCTGAACTTTACGTTTCAGCCGTCTTATGTCATAATAAACAATAACTATCATATTTCAGGCGAGAATGCGCAGGGCTTTGAAGCCGCTTTCTCTGCAAAACTTGATATAACCAAACTTCTTTCTGGAAAATAAAATGAAAAAAAGATTACCGCTTTTAATTGCAATTCTGTTTTCGGCTGTGCTTTTTCCCCTTGCCGCTCAAGTGTCGGTTGACCCGTCGGATTCGTTTTACACGGACGCTTTGCGCTGGAACTTAAAGAGGCTTGTTGCCTCTCTTCCGCAAATCCGCCCGTATCCGATGGCGACCGTCAAGAGCATTTTGGTGCAGGTGCTCGACAACGAAAAGAGCGAAGAAGACGATATTGTGTTGGCGCAGGATTATTACGAGCGATTTTTCGGCGAGCAGTGGATTCACGTTTCGGTGAATGTCGGCGGACGCACCAAAACGCAGTTCGTGGATTCGCCTGTGCTTGAGGAAAGCACCTCGCCCGACGAGAGCGGCAATACTGTTGTAACGTACACCGAAACGGGCGAGACCAAAAGCGACGCGGAATTCCACAAGCAATATTATGTTGCCCCGTCTCTAATTGGCGACAAACTGATGCTCGGCGATTGGGCTTCGGTGGGCATTGACGTGGGGCTTTTTGCCACTTCGGTGTATGACGACACGGAGCTTTTGCCCTTCGGTATCAATTCGGATTTTGATTCCGTGGACGATGCCTCTTCGGTCGGTCCGCTCGATATGTTCTTGGACGCGAACGTGAACGCGGCGGCAGGCACCGACAAAATCTATGTGCAGGGCGGAATCAGCCGCGCGGGATTCGGGTATTTTTACGGAGACGAAATCGCGTTGAACTCCACATCGTACCACGCGGCGAATATGATTTACAACATCGACACCGAAAATGTCAGCTACGCACACTTAATCGAAAGCGTGGGCGCAACCAACAACGTCGGCGAGGATTTGTATTCGGGAAAACTGCTCGCGCTGCAGTCCATAAAATACCAGCTGTTCAAGGATTTCTGGATTGGATTTTACGAAGCCGCCGTGTTTGAAAAGCGCTTTGAGCCGGGCTATATGTTCCCGTCGCTGTTTATGGCGGTGCAGGGCGTGAACGGCACGAACGACAACGTGTGGATGGGATTGCAGTTTGAATCGAAGGCGCGAAAAGGCGTGCAGTTGGTGGGCGATTTCTTTATCGACGATTTGAGCGCGAACGATTTGATGAAACTCAAGTTCAACACAAAAATCAGAATGGCGGCTCAGGGCGGCTTAAATTACGCGCCGAGCAAATCGCTGATGAAAATGATGTCGCTGTCTGCGCTGTTTGTAGCGCCGTATGCCTACACGCACTGGGAGCTTTCTGACGACGGAGACAGCATTGAATCTACCACGATAAATTACCAAAGCTACACCAACAACGGCATTTGCATTGGTGCTTCTCTGCCGCCGAACTCGCTCAAGTTCCAGATGTCGATGAAGTTCGAGCCCGTGTCGCGACTTGGCATTGATTTTATCACAAGCGTGTCAATGCACGGAAACGTCAACGAAACGCTCGTGCAAGACGGCTGGGATTATGATTACGAGCTTGAAGAAGCGGCGTATTACACGATGAACGGAATCGGCACTTACGACACCACGGGCGGCGTAAACAACCACGCCAAAGCGAACGCCAGCGCGGGCTGGGGCGAGCGCGGGTATTTGCCGAGCGCGTGGGGAAGCTCGATGTTCCTTGACCAAAAGCACATCAAAACCACGCTTCAGACGGGCTTAAAAGCGTCGTACACCATTCCAAGCGCGAGCAAAAAACACCGCATCGTGTTTAACGCGGGCTACACGCTTGAATATGTGCACAACGAGGGCGTGGAAAACCAGATGTTCAGCCCGTCTTCAAGTTCGATTTTCAGCTACAGCGACGGTATGTATTATTATGCGGGAACTGGCTATGAAGAGTTTGAATCGGCGTATGAAGCGGCGAAAGCGGACGGAAATCAAGACGCGATTTACGACGTTATCAATTCTCAGTATGAAGAATGGCTTTCAAAATTGCACGATTGCATAAACCATTATTTCTCTCTTTCCGTCAAGTTTATTTATTAGGGCAGGGCGAATCCCGCGCGCAGAGGAAGCAAGCACAAAGCGCGGAGGAAGCAAGAACGAAGCGAGGAGGAAGCAAGGGGCTTTAAGCCCCTTGTTAGCGTGTGTGCGATGTCCGAAAATGACAGAAACGGGTAGTGTTGGATAAGTTAGTATGAAGAAAAAAAGTCTGTGTGAAACAGTGTGCAGGATTTTGGGATTGTATAAAAATCCTGTGTTCATTGAAGAGTATCTCAAAGAATCTGATGTAAAACACGCATTGAGCCTGTCTGCCGTGGCGGCGCTGATTGAAATCTGGATGATTGTGCGCCAGATTGTGCGCCGCGGCGGGCATTTTGACTCGGCGGCGGTGTTTTGGCAAAAAACGGGCGGCTACTGGATTTTTTTGTGTGCGAGCACTTGTATCTCAATCTATTCGGTGCTGTATCTCAAAGGAAAACTCACTGCGCTCAAAAAATGGAGCAGACTGGTCATCTTTTTGTATTTCCTCCTCGGGCTTACGTTCGGAATTTTTACGTCGCTGGCGGATATCTCAAAAGGCAGAATGATAACGTGCTTTTTCACGATGATTTTGATGGTCAGCAACATCACCATTTGGCGACCGATTATCTCTATGCTCTTTACGATTGTGCCAGCAATCGCCTTCGTGTTTATCGTGAAGCGATTTTCCGCGAGCGAGCGCGCACTGCCGCTGAACGAAGCGGAACTTATCAATTACACCACGTTTATCATCACCCTCTGCGTGCTGGAAATCAGTATATATTCCCGCAGACGAAGCGAGGCGCACAAAGCGATGATGCTCGAAGAAGCGCGGAGGCGGGAAAGCGAGATGCACCGCGAAGAGCAGATGAACACGCAAATCCTTTTGACGCAGACCGCCGAAGCCCTCGTGAGCGCGATTGAAGCCAAGGATTCCTACACGCACGGACATTCCACGCGCGTCGCCGAGTATTCCAAGATGATTGCGCTCAAGTCGGGTATGGGCGTAAAAGAAAGCCGCGAGGTGTATTTTGCCGCGCTCTTGCACGACGTGGGCAAAATCGGAATCCCGAACAGCATTATCAACAAAAAAGGCAAACTCACCGAAGAGGAATTTGCCGTCATCACTGCGCACACTGTTATCGGCACGGAGATTTTGAGCAAAATCACGCAGTCCCCGCACATCAGCGACGGTGCGCATTTTCATCACGAACGCTATGACGGCAAGGGCTATCCCGACGGACTCAACGGCGAGGAAATCCCCGAAGTTGCGCGCATTATTGCGGTCGCCGACGCGTATGACGCGATGACGAGCAAGCGGAGCTATCACGAAACGCTTTCGCAGGACTATGTGCGGAGCGAGATTGCCAAGGGCGCGGGGAGCCAGTTTGACCCGCAATTTGCCCGGATTATGCTCGATATGATTGACGCGGATACGGATTATACGATGAAAGAAAATGCTTGAAAGAACACATTTTCGTATCGTAGGGCTTTTGGAAAACGCGGAAGGTCATTTTTTTAAAAGTTGGGTTTTTGGAAAACGCGGAAAGCCGTTTTTTAAAAAATTGGGTTTTTGGAAAACGCGGAAAGCCATTTTTTAAAAAGTTGGGCTTTTGGAAAATGCGGAAAGCCATTTTTTAAAAAGTTGGGCTTTTGGAAAACGCGGAAAGCCATTTTTTTAAAAGTTGAGCTTTTGGAAAACGCCGAAAGGTATTTTTTTGAAAAAATATGTCGGTATGACATAAATATAAAACAGTATTCGCTATTTTTGGAATCAAGGGATTAAAATCCCTTGTCAAACAACAAAAATAAAATCAAATCGAATACGAAAACAGAGGGTTTATATGGATAAACTAAATTCAAAAATTCAGAATGCGGAATTGGACGGGCTGGTTGCGTCTTTGGGCGATGCGTACAAGAGCGACAAAAAGGCTCAGAAAAACAAGTTCGTGAACACGCAGATGACCGAGCTGGACAAAAAGCACGTTTTGATGAACGGCGCGATTTTGAGCGACAAACGCCCGAGCACGCTGCAGAAACTCGATGCCGCACGCGACGAGAAGTTTATGAACGCAAAGAAGCTCTCGGACGCATACGCGGTGTTCCCGATTGCCGAAAAACAGGCGCTCAATGCACCGCTCAAGGTGCTGTTCGACAAATACGCAAAGGCAAACATCACGACGTTGATTTATAAGGCGGAATCTTCGCTTATCGCAAGCTTTAAGACCGATGTGCAGCCGTATGCCGAAAACATCGCGGGTTTGGAGGGAATGAAAGAGGCGCTGGACGCTTTTTTTGCCGCTGAAGACGCGTTTTTGGCGGAAAACAAGCTGTATGTGCAGTCTCTTGACGCAAAAATGCCGAGTGCGTCTAGCTATAGAAAGCCGATACTTGATATAATCAATGAAAAATTGGTTATTTATCTGTGGGCAATGCTGCTGGAAGAAAACGAGGATTTGTCGGCGTTTGCCACGTTCTTTGCAAACGAAATTGCGCGCACGAATGCCGCGATTGCAAAGCGCACGGCAAAAGCGGCGGCTTCGAGCACAGAGGCGAAGGCATAGCGGCGAAAAACGTTCCCGCAGTAATCACCTGCGGGAATGACAACACAGCGGCGCACTGATAAAAAGTGTAAAACAGTACAAACAAGAGCGAGAAGGATATGAATCGGAAATTTTTGTTTTTTTATCTGAATACAGGAAACGGGCACATTAGTCCTGCGCGTGTCCTTCAAAAAGCCGTAAAGGAGCTTGAACCGAATGTGGAAGTGGAGCTGGTGAACGGCTTTGAGAACAAAAATGTGCTCGGGAAAATCCTTTTTGAGCGGCTGTATCGCATTACTAGCAACTATTTTACGGGGGCGTGGACGCTCATTTATGACCTTTCGCGTTTCCGCGCGGTGCAGTCTTTGGTGGCGATGTGCGTTCGCCCCACGGTGCTCCGCTATCTCAAGGAAAAAATCGCGTCTTCGGGCGCAACCGACATCGTGAGCTTTCATTTTGCGCTGACTCCCAGCATTGTGTCGGCAATTCGCGAGCTGGGGCGCGATATTCATTTAACCTGCGTGGTAACCGACCCGTTTACGCTTCCAAAAGCGTGGTTTTACAACAAAAACGTGGATTATCTTGTGTTTAGCAATCAGGCGCGCGATTTTGCCATAAATGAATGTGGAATGAGCGCAGAAAAAGTGCGTGTGATTCCGTTTTTGCTCGACAAAAAATTCGGCAGAATCCCCGATAGCGCTGAGATTGCCGCGTTGCGCGAAAAACACGGATTTGAGCAAAACAAGCGCGTGGTGTTGCTTGCGGGCGGCGGCGACGGGCTTCCGCACGCAAAGCGCATTGTGAATACGTTTGCGATGCGCAAGGTAGATTTTGCGGTGGCGGTGGTCTGCGGGCGCGATAAGACGGCGCAGAGTTATATGAATATGCTTGCAAAAATGAATCCGCATTTGGATTTGCACGTCTACGGCTTCGTGGATTTTATGGACGAACTCATTTCGCTGTCTGACTGCGCGGTGATAAAGCCCGGTGCGTCCACGATTATGGAGGTGCTGCTCAAAAAGAAGCCCGTTATTATCTGCCGCTACATTCACGGGCAGGAGCTGGGCAACGTGGAGTTTGCGCTTAAAAATCACGTCGGTTTTTTTATCCGAAAGGGCGCGGACATCAGCAAAAAGGTGGAAGAGCTGTTTTTGGACGGCGAAAAATATGCTCAGTTGTGCGAAAACTTGGGCAATCTGGCGATTGATACCGACTCAAGCAAGGTGGCACGGCTCGTTTTGGCAAAATAGCACAAGTGTTTGCTCTCGTACAGATGAGGCAAGGGGCAAAGTCCCTTGTCAATATAAAAAAAGTGGTGGAGAAAAAAATGGGATTGAGTAAAAAAAAGGGCAGTGTGGTTTCGCGTTTGGGGCTGCTTTTTTCGGTGTTTGCGCTTGTACTGATTGCGGCAAGCGGATTTTTTGCCTACAAAATGCAGGAGCAACAGCATAAAAAGAAAAGCGAGGAGACGGTAAAGCACGTCGCGTTTTTTTTGGAAAACCTGCTGCTTTCGGACGGCGTGAATTTTGCGTATGTGCAAGATTATGTGCTGTCAAATTATGAAAACATCAATATCAGCTTCGATTTTGCCGATTGTCACGCTGACCGCCGCATTTTTGAGCAGTTGTTTGCATCTCGATACCCCGGAAAAACGCTCGGCGTGAATATCAAATTTGCCGAGCTTGACGACGATGTAAAAAAAGCATACGCAATCTACAAACTGGAATATGTGTGGGATTTATTTGAAAAAAGCATTGCCGATTTTGAGATTCGCTCGGCTTTTTATCTGGTGCCGACGGGCGAAAAGGAGCATCTTTTTTCTTTTATTGACGGAGAACGCACAGAAAAAATCGTGGACGGGAAAAGATATCTGCGGCTGTGCTCCGATATAAAAAAGCCGCGCGATGAACACCGCTGTTTGTGGGAAACGTGGGAGACGGGCAAAAGAGGTGCCGAGTGCGAGTTTTATGACGGAGAGGCGGGGCGTGTGTGCGCGTATTACACGCCGCTGACGGTGAACGGGCGGCAACTCGGCGTGGTTGGTGTTGCAACGCTGGCATCAGAGATGAACGGCGTGGTGTTGCGCACTGTTTTTCGGCAGATTGCGCTGATAAGTGCGATTATCGCCTCTAGCATTGTGCTGGTTCTGCTGATTATCTCAAAGAAGTACATTGCAAAAATCACGGAGCTTGAAAACGATATTCGCCTGTATGCGATGAATAAAGAGGTGGAAATCGCCAAGAAGATTGAGGACAAAACGCACGGCAAAAACGAAATTGCGTCTCTTGCGCTGAGTTTTTCTGAGCTGATTCGGGAACTTGAAAATTATATGAATGAGCTTTCGGCTTCAAAGCAGCACGCCGCTGAGCTGCACGAGTTGTCAAACAAAGACGCGCTGACGGGAATCCGCAACAGGACGGCGTTTGAGAGTGAAGCGCAAAAAATTGATTGGAAAATTGCGGCGGGCTATCGTGATTTTGGCATTGCGGTTATTGATATGAACTTTTTGAAGCGCATAAACGACACGTTTGGGCACGATAAGGGCAACATTGCGATAAAAAAACTCTGCTATATTGTCTGCCATCAATTTGAACATTCGCCTGTGTTCAAAATCGGCGGCGATGAGTTTGCGGTGATTTTGGAAGACAGCGATTTTCAGAATAGCAAGCATTTGACGGAGCAATTTAACAATCAGATTTTGCTTTTGGCGCAAGACGAAACGCTTGAAGAGTGGGAAAAAGTGTCTGCGTCGCTGGGATTTGCGCTGTTTGATGAAATGCTAGACGAAACGCTGAACGATGTGTTTGAGCGGGCGAAAAAAGCGATGTTTGCGCGAAAAAAAATGATGAGGACGGCAAAAAATGCTTGATGAAAATCAGCGCGATATAACGATTTTGTGCAAGGTGGTGGATAATTTTGGCGATATCGGTGTTTGTAGCCGCCTTGCGCGCGCCCTTTTGGAAGTCTGCCCCGAGGTGAATATCAGGCTGGTGGTGAGCGACCTTTCTGCGTTTTCGGCTTTGGATTGCGCTGTTGACCGCGAAAAAGCTGAACAGAGGGTGCACGGGATTTGGGTCTACGACTGGAATGACGGCGCGGTGTGTACGCGGGCGTTTTTGCAAAAAAAGCCCAAGATTATTCTTGAGTGCTTTCAGTGCGGCAGACCGGACTGGCTCGAAGAAATCCTTTTTGCGCGCGACAACACCGACGTTGCGCACATTATCAACCTTGAATATCTTACGGCGGAAGATTGGGCGGACGAATTTCACACCTTAAAGTCGGGGACGCGCTCTGCGTTTATCAAAAAGGCAAATTTTATGCCGGGCTTTTCAAAAAACACAGGCGGCTTGATTTTGGACAATCATTTTATGAAATGCTGTTCAGATACGGCGTATGCGCGGGATTTTTTGATGACCGAAGCGAATCTTGACGTAAAAGAAAGCGATTTTAACGTGGTGATTTTTAGCTATGAGCGCGATTTTTCTCCGGTTGTGACTGCGCTGGCGGCACTTTCGGACGCTGTGAAAAAAACGGTGCGGGTGTTTTTAACTGAAGGAAAAAGCAGAAAATCGTTTTTGAGGGCAGTTACAAAAGAATATTTAGACAGAGGAAAAAATCTTTCTTTTTATTTGACGAAGCTAAACTTTTTGAGTCAAGAAGTGTGGGACGCGCTTTTGACAGTTTGCGATTTCAATTTTGTGCGCGGAGAGGATTCGCTTTCGCGTGCGGTGCTTGCGGGCGCTCCGTTTGCGTGGCACGCCTATCCGCAGGCGGACGAACAGCAGCTGGTCAAGGCGGAGGCGTTGATGGCGCGAATGAAGCCATTTTTTAGCAGGGAAACGGCGGCGCTTTTTGGCGATTTTACGGCGGAATACAATCGGGACAATCCGAGTGCGCAAAAACAAGAAACTCTGCTGTCGGCATTGTTTTCGCGCTGTAAGGAGCTTTCGGCGGGGTGCACGGCGTTTGCAAAAACGATCATCGAAAATGGAAATCTGGCAGAAAATCTTTTGAATTACATTTCAGGGTTGCAATTTTAGAGCGAATTCAGTATGCTATAAAAACTAATCCTTTTTTTAAGAGTTGTATTATGTTACAGACAAATGAAATCAGAGTAGGAACAGCTTTTATGTATGAAGGCTCTCCATTTATTGTGCAGCGTTTGCTCGGACAGAAGTCTGGTCGCGCTGGTATGGTTACAAAGCTCCGCGTTAAGAATATCGTTACTGGCTCAACACAGGATTTGGGTCTTGATGCAGGCGAAAAGTTTGACGAAGTTGCTCTTGAAGAGAAGACAACTCGTCTTTCTTACATCGACGGCGATGATTTCCACTTTATGGACCAGGAAACATACGACGATGTTATCTTGACGAAAGAAGACCTCGGAGATAACGCTGGCTACATTTCTCCAGATGACGAGTACGATGTTACTATTACTTACTATGAGGGCAAGGCTGTTGGTATTAACCTTCCTATCAACGTAACACGCACAATCACTTATTGCGAACCGGGAATTAAGGGCGATACGTCAGGAAAATCTACAAAGCCTGCAACGCTCGATACAGGAATCGAAGTGAAAGTACCGCTTTTCTGCAACACAGATGACCGCATCGTTATCGACACACGCGACGGCTCATTCGTGGAGAGAGCAAAAGACAAATAAAAGCACGTTTTTAGAGCGTGGTTTTAGAACCCTTTTGCAAATGAAAACCTGTATGCTTTTTGCAGCAGGTTTTTTTTTCTCTTTTTTGTCTAAACAGTCTGGTAACAAAAAAGTTTATTATTCGGGGGAAAAAGTGTTTTCACGGTTTTTGCAACAATTTTTATTGTTATTGCTCATTATTGACCCTATTGGAAGTATTCCGCTTTTTTTGTCGGCGACGGCTTCTTTTGATAATGAGACGCGGAAAAAAGTAATTTGGAGAGCAATGCTGGTGGCTGGCATTGTGCTGATGATTTTTGTGGTGTTTGGGAATGTTTTGCTGCAATTTTTTTCGATTTCGCCGAGTGCGTTTTACATTTCGGGCGGAATTCTCTTTTTTACGATTGCTTTTGAAATGATTCAGAGTAAGCCGCGCTCTCGAAATACGCCGGAATCGAGCATTGACCCGCAAGATGCGATGATGGTGGCGATTTTTCCGCTGGCGACTCCTCTGATTGCAGGTCCGGGAATGATTACGACGATTATGCTTCTGGTTTCGGGCGATAATTTTGGAATGGCGGGATACACAACGCTTATCATTGCGGTTTTTTTGTGCTTGGCGATTGAATTTATTGCGCTGCGGTGCGGTACGCTGATTTTGCGCATTATCGGCACGACGGGAATGTTTGTGCTGGAAAAAATAATGGGCTTGATTTTGGCGGGAATGAGCGTTCAGCTGATTATTAACGGATTGGAAAAAATAGGAATTTTGCATTTGGCAAACTAAATTTTTGCGCACAAAATTAAAAAAAAATGTTTGATTTGCTTGTTACGGTCGCAACCTTGCTTTATAATAGAAGATATGAATTGGCTTATTATCGTGTCATCTGAAAAAAGCGAAGCGGCGAAAAATGCAGGCAATATGCTTGCGCGCCATAATGTTCCAATGCGGATATTTGTGCTTCCAAACGGAAATTCTCAACTTGCGCTCGAAAGACTTTTGCAGGCTCTTAAAAATGTTACGCACTGTATAATTCCTGATTTTGATACAATCGTATCGTTCAATACGACGCTGTTTTTGTTGGGATTCCTTCAGGGGCGGCACATTACTTCGTTCATTCAGGGAACAGCAAATTGCTACAGCAATCTTGTTTCTTCGGATTCAATCAATTATTTCGAGTCGTTAGATAAACTGCTTGGAATGGTTGATGTTGAATTCAACAATTTTGAAGTTTTGGAGCGGCGCAGAATCGCGTATACATCGCTTTTTAAGGCAGGAATTCCTTTTACGACGGATTGTTTTGCCTCTCACATTGCAAACGATGATGCAAAAGAATGCGATTTGTTCCTTGAAGCAGGAATGGATGTAAACAGCCGCGATTCTAATGGAACGCCGATGATTTGCATTGCTGCTCGTTCCGACAAGGTTGACCGCATAAAATGGCTGTTGGATAATGGCGCGGATATAAATGCGGTGTCCAAAGACCGCGGATATTCGGCGACGATGGACGCGGTGTGGAAAAACAACGAAGATGCGGTCAAGGCTCTTGTTACTCGTGGCGCGAATTTGAACTTTATCAGCCGCGATGGGCAGTCCGTGCTGGTTTTGGCGGTCGGTACGGGAAATGCGAAAGTGGTAGAAATACTGGCAAAATACGGAGCAGACCCAGATATTAAAGACCAAATGGGAATGAGCGCACGACAATATGCGGTGCTCTTTAAGAAACCTGCAATGGTTGAGTCGTTTGAAAAATACTCTTCTCCAAAGGACGATAAGACCGAATGAAAAATCAGTTGAAAATTGCGTTTGCTGGCGGCGGAACGGGGGGGCACATTTACCCCGGACTTGCCGTTGCAGACGAAATTCGCGCGATTGCGAAAGAAAAAAATGTTGAAGTAAAAATTTGTTGGATTGGTAACAAAAAAGGAATGGATAAAAATTTAGTTGAAAAAAGTGGTTCAACTGATATTTTTTTTGGTATTCCCTGCGGAAAATTGCGAAGATATTTTTCGTTTCAGAATGTGATTGATATTTTTAAAATCATTGCTGGCTGTATTTCTGCATATCTTTTTTTGTCAAAATTTAAACCTGATGTTTTGTTTTCTAAAGGCGGTTTTGTGAGTGTGCCGCCGTGTTTTGCGGCAAAATTGCTCAAAATCCCCGTTTTTACTCACGAATGTGATTTTACTCCCGGACTCGCAACGAGAATTAACAGTCGTTTTGCGTCAAAAATCTTGCTGTCTTACGATGCCACGAAGAACTATTTCAAGGGAAAATACGAAAATCTGGTTACGGTAACGGGAAATCCTGTGCGCCCCGTTTTTTATTCGGCAGAGGCAAAACAGGGGTTGATGTATCTTGGCATAGAGGACAAAAAAAAGCCGGTGCTTGTTGTGGTGGGTGGCAGTCTTGGTGCGCGACAGATTAACGAGCTGGTAATGAAAAATATGCAATGGCTTTGCGAACATTTTGTGGTTGTGCATCAAACGGGGGCGGCTTTTGCCGAAGAATATTCGGGTGTTCTTTCGATGACGAATGAAAATTACAAGCCCTATTCGTTTATTTATGCAGAAATGCCGTCTGTTCTTGCAGCTGCTGATGTTGTATTGTCACGGGCTGGAGCGAATTCGTTGTGGGAATGTGCTGTTTTGGGAAAGCCAATGATTCTCGTTCCTTTGTGCGGAAGCGGCACTCGCGGCGATCAGGTCGATAACGCGGCTTTTTTTGCGGAGAAAGGTGCTGCGATTGTGCTCTCTGGGTCGGATGCTGACGAAGCGCACTTAAAATCGGCGCTTGAAAAAATGCTTGACAGCGAAATGCGCCAGAAATTTGCAGAATCTGCAAAAAAAATTTCTAGCGGCGAAAGACCTGCGCATAAAATTGCAGAAATTTTGCTTTCTGGCTGTGAGGAAAAAAATGCTAAAATTAGCGACAATTGATTTTATTTTTCTCGCAATTATTGTGTTTTTTGCTGTAAAATGTGCATTATCTGGCTTTGTTGCTGAAGTTCTAAAAAAATTGTCGGTTGTTCTTGGCGTTGTTTTTGCGTGGGGCGCGCGGTTGCACGTTGCTTCGTTTTTGCGCGAGCGTGGTATTTCGCAAAATCCGCTTTTGTTGGAGCTTTTGGCAGTCATTTTTGTGTTTGTGTGCGTGTTTTTGCTGGTGCAAATTCTGATGCACATTATCAGTGCAGTGATAAATTCGGTAGAATTGGTTTCTAGCCTCGACAAAACGCTTGGATTTTTCTTTGGGATAATTGAGGGGCTGGTTATTGTGGTCATTTTGCTTTGGCTTTTATACGCATTTTCGTTTGCAGGTGGCACAAATTATTGCAACGATAGTTTCTTTTTTCATCTGCTGATGCCAAAAATCACAGTGGAAATTCAAGAAATGATGCCGACTATACCGATGACGCCGCCTGCTCAGGTTTTATAAATGTTTGAAAATCTTTTTTATCAAGAAGCTGGAAAATTGCTTGCCGCCGATTTTGAGCGGAAAATATTGCCGGGTGCGATTTTGCTCTGCGGGAGCGAATATTCTGGAAAACTCACGGCGGCGTTGGAGCTTGCTCGCGTGTTGCTGTGCCGCGCAAATCCTGCCGGGAAAAGTGATTGCGATTGCCCTTCGTGCGTGCGTTCGCGGCAAATGTTAAATCCGAATTTGCTTTTGCTCGGACCAAAAAGTTCTCGCCTTGAAATTTCAGCGCTGAAAAACACTTTTTTGCAAGCGGTGGCGGACAATACATCGTATTGCGCTGAATCGCATAGATTTTTTGTTGTGGCAGTCAGAAAACTGCTTGCGCGTTTTAGCGAAATTCTGTGGCAAAAAGATACGAATGCAACAAAAATTGGTGTTTTGGTTTCTGAAATTGCAGATTTACTTGATGAGATTGATGTTGCAAGACCGTTGCCCGAGTCAAAAAAATTGGAGAAAATTGTTTCAGAAATCGAAAAAAGTTGCGAAAAACTTGAAAATTCGTATCTTTATGATTCAATCCCGATTGCGCAGATTCGAAATGTGGAAGAATGGTCTTCGATGATGTCGGATTCTTGTCGTGTGGTGATTTTGGAAAATGCGGAAAAAATGCAGGACAGCGTGAGAAATGCGCTTTTGAAGACCCTTGAGGAACCGCCGTCGAATACCTTTTTTATTTTGACGACATCGAACCGTGGCGCAATTTTGCCAACGATTTTGTCGCGAGTTCGTCTTTATTCGTTTTCAAAGCGCTCTGCGGACGAAGAAAAAGAAATTATCAGACGCATTTTTCACACCGAATCAGAAAGTATTTCATTGTATTTTCAGCGTTTTTTAGGCGTTCCTGAGGAAACGTTGCGTGATTCGGCAGTGCGTTTTTTGACGGCTGCGGTTTCGGGCAATTTTGCAGAATCGAATGCAATCGTAAAAAATTGTGCTTCATTTGAACCAAGAGTGTTGCTTAAATTATTTTTCAGTGAAGCCGAAAATCTGTTGCGTCCATTGATGAAAACTGCGGAGGGCGTTTCGGCGCTCAAAGATATAAATGCAGAAATGAGAGAAGCCTGGCAAAATGTTACCGTTTTTAACCAAAATCCTGAAGCGGCGCTGGATATTTTGCTCCGCCGGATTTTCAGCGTAAATCGCTCGCACGGCGGCGCTGTTGCTTCAACAATTCGTACTTAAAATGAAAAGGTTCGTCGCTGAATGGGGCTAGGACCGATTTCGCGGCAGATTTTTAAGTGCGCAGGGGTAGGGTATCCCTTGTGCTTTTTATAACCATACGCAGGATAAAGTGCGTCGTATTGCACCATAATGCGATCGCGTTCCTCTTTTGCAATGATACTCGCCGCCATCACTGCGGGGTATTTTGCGTCGGCTTTTGGTTCTGCTTTGCACGGAATGGGCACGGTCGGGCAAAAATTGCCGTCGGTAATTGCTTCTATGCTGATTTCAGCTTGCAAAATACCCTGTTTTTGCAGAAAAGCGGGTATTTTTTTTTCGAGGTCAGTATATGCAAGTTGCATTGCAAGAAGACTTGCTTGCAGAATATTGATTTCATCGATTTTTTCGTGGCTGACAATTCCTAAACCCCAGCACGCCGTTTCCTTTATCATTTTTTCTGCGAGTGCGCGTTTTTTGGGCGATAATTTTTTGCTGTCATTCAAGATTTCTACAGGAAAATCCTTGGGTAAAATCACTGCACCTGCGGTCACAGGACCTGCGAGCGGTCCGCGTCCTGCCTCGTCAAAGCCGCAAATCAAAATCTCAGAACCCATTGCTTGCCGTCCCCATATCTTCGTTTATTGTTGTTTTTGAATCTTGCCAAATCGGATTTATGCCGCGCTTTTCGGACAATTTTCCCGTAAACGTATTGTTGTACAATCGTGCAATCGTGTTGCCGAATTCAGCAATGCGTCCTAAATGCGCAGTCACTTGGCAGAACGTATCTGAAAGCGTGAACTTGCAATTTTGCGCCGAAAAATTGATTGCAGTGTCTGCTGTGGAAGAAATTCTGCTTCCAGTAACCAAAATTTCGGAATCGATGGCGTTCAGATTGGCTGCATATGTGTTGCCCTTCACGGTTAGACCGCTGTTTCTAAGCGAAAGCGTAGATGAAGAAAGCTCAATGCCCGTGCCGTTTTGCGAAAATACCGAAATCAGTTCCGAATCTGCGACTTCAGCTTTTGCGTTGTTCAGCGTGATAAAATGTACTGCACTGTCGCCGTCCGTGTTGTTGAAATCGGAGGCGGACGTTTTTTCGATTATACAATTTTTGATAGCAACGGTCGCATTCGATACTGAAATCTGCGCGCTTGCAGGCAAAATGATATGTGCATCTGCTGTTCCGACGAGCTCAAAATTTGAAAACAACGAAAGCGGCAATGTATCGCCTTTGATTGTTCCGTTTACGTAAATACGAATTTTTTCAGAATTATTTATGATTGATACAAGTTGCGACAACATCGTAAACGGGTGTTCTGCGCTGCCGTCTTCCGTTATGCCCGTTTTTTGTGGCTGGAGATAATAATTAAAATTATCCACTTGGACTTTATACGAATTTTGAGTGCTTTTATTGCCGTATTTATCGATAGCATAAGCAGTTATCGTGTAATCAATCGCAGATTCTTTGTAAGGCTGCAGGAGCAAATATGAATCGGACATTTTTTTGTTGCTGACCGAATACACATTTTTTTCGCCTTCCTCTTTTTCTGCAACAGCGGTATCGATTGAGTAAAAAATTTCTGCGCCGCTTTCTGCTGAAAATGTGATTTTAACGGCTTTTCTCGAAAAATGATTTTCTGCCGATGAAGTGATTTCTGGCGGCTCTGGCGGTCGCCTGTCGATTTCGGCGCGGGCGGAAAGCTTTCCCTGATAAACGGTGTTGTAGAAAACAGAAAAATCTGCGTTTTTTGCAATGCTGTCGCCTTGAAAAACATCGGCATTTATGCTCGAAAATGCGCCGCTATCGACTTGCAGATTCGTGTTCGACGGAGCGCGATAATTTCCAATGGTGTATCCTGCTTCCCCGTCCACGGAAAAGGTCAATGAGCCGTCAGCTTCGCGGGTGGAAACCAAACGCGGTTTTGGCGGTAAGAAAAATGTATGAACGCGATTTTCTGCCGAGTAGATAATGCTTTGCCAGCGCACAACGTGCGGCACACTGCGGTCAAGTTCTACGGGAATGGTACTTGCGCTCCAATCGTTGTCGTCGATTGCATAGATAAGTTTTTTGCCGGTAAAACGGAATGTATGCCAATCCGAAATCTCAAACGGAACGCTTTGGCGGGCAAAACTGCCCATAATTCGTCCTGCCGTCTGAATAACGAATCGCCACTGGCGCTCTCCAGATGCGACAATGCACGGAATATATTCTGCAAGACTGCTTTTTTCGGAAAGGTGTAATGGCTGTCCAGTTAAAAACGATGTTTTATCAAGTTCGGTTCCGATTTTATAACTCACCGATTTTGGCATTTCGATGACATCACCTGCTGTGTACTGAATTACCGGTGTTGCCGAAAGCGATGAAATAAACGATGAGATTTCCTTATTACTTGAAAACTCTTCGCGCACAGTGTAGCTGATGCGGAATTCCTGCTTATTTGATTTTTCATCTATAGCAACAATTCTCAAATCCACTGCGCCTGTTTGGTCAATCAGAACGGGACCGTCATACGCAAAGCCCGTTACGGCAGGGTCTGTGCCGCTTGTGGAATAATAGATTTCGGCGTTTTCGGGCGCAGAAATGACGAGCGGCTGTTTGTTTGCCCACACTCCGCTTGCAGGGCTGATAATATCTGCTTTTGTAAGTGCCGCCGCAGAAGATAAGAGCGCGGACAGAAAAAATATTTCAAAAATTCGCTTTTTCAGCTGCGTACGGAACATAGTGCCTCACTTATTTCCAAGAATTGGGTCAAGGATTTTTCGCATTTCAGGGTCGTCTTTGTAGTAATGCTCTTCAAGTTCTTCTGTGGTCAATCCGACCAGTTCGTGACTCATATAATGAATCCAGCGGTCTTCCTCGGGCTTGTTGATAACAATTTCGCGACAGTAATAATCAGGCTGAATGGGCTGCGGTTCCTTGTATGTGAAATGTTTGTAATCGTGCACGACAACTTTGATGTCTTTTCTTGGAATACCTTTTTCCATTAAAAGTTCCACCAGATAATTCACCGTGCGTCCTGTATCAAAAATATCGTCGATGAGCAAAATTTTGTCGCCGTGGCGCAAATGCTCTGGAGCGTATGTCCAGCCGTCAACCATAACTTTGTCTTGCTGGCGGATATTCGTGTACGAGCGCGCCACAACTGCCGCGTACAGCACAGGGTGATGCTCTTTTCTGACCATTTTGAAATATTCGCTGATGACGTTTGCCATATATGCGCCGCCGCGAAGCGAAGCGTAAATCACATCGGGCACAAATCCATCTTCGTTGTAAATGCGATATGCCATTTTAAGCGCGTCATTGCGCACTTTATCATATGTAAGAAATTCCTTCGTCATGTTTACCTCTAAAAATATGTTATCCTATATACTGTTTTTCTGCAATTATTATTTGTTGAATGTATTGCCAATTTCTTCGATAGCGCAAAACAGTTCGTCCATTGCTTTTTTTTCGGTGTCAAAACCAAAACTGAACCGCACTGCATTTTGGCGAAGCTCCGGCAAAACTCCCATCGCCTCCAAAATCGGACGCGATTGCTTTGACGCAGAACACGCGCTCCCTGTGGAAATGCAAAAACCCTTTGCGTCCAGCGCACGAACCATAACTTGTCCCGGAATATTCTTGAACGAAGCCTGAACAACCCACGGCGAAAACGGAAGCGAGTCATCAGAACCGCGCGATTCAGGAATAAGAGAACAAAACGGAAGCGAACGCAATTTTTTTATAAAATCCGCCGTAAATTCTTCCTGAGCCTTAAAGCGCGCCTCGGCAGCAGGATTTTTGCTACTAATCCAATAGCGCGAAAGACATTCCGAAAATGCAATCGCACCGAACAGATTTTCCGTTCCGCTTCGTATGCCGTGCTCTTGCCCGCCGCCGCGCAAAAACGGGGTCAGCGCGTTTTTTAGATACAGCAATCCTGTTCCGCGCGGTCCTTTTATCTTATGCGCACTAAACGCCGCACTGTCGATTCCTTGGTGCGCTATATCGAGCGCGATTTTGCCCGCCGCTTGCACTGCGTCAACGTGAAAATGCGGCTTTCGCTTTCCCTGAGAGGATTGCACGAGCTTATCGGCGATTTCGTAAATGGGCTGGATTGCGCCTGTTTCGTTATTGACCGCCATAACACACACGAGCGCGGTGTCGCTTTGCACTTTTGAAAGCACTGAATCTGCGCTTATAAAACCATTTTTATCGCTCTGAACGCTGATGACGTTCCACCCGCAATTTTTAAGAGCCTGCGCCTGTTCACGAATTGCAGGGTGTTCAACCGCGCTGATGACGAGCGAGCCTTTTTGAGGGCGCGAAAGAAGCGAAAGAAGCACGATTTGGTCGCTTTCCGTGCCGCCCGACGTAAAATAAAGCGATTTTTCATTTACGCCGATTATGTGCGCGATTTTTTGTCGCTCCTCTTCCAAAGCGTTTCTTGCATCAGAACCTGCAGAATGTTGGCTCGAAGGGTTTGCATACACCGAAAGCGATTTTTCCAATGCAGATTTTAAAATAGCTTCATCGGCTGGACTGGTTGCAGCCCAGTCAAAATAATGCAATATATTCCTCTCCATTTTTTCCTCTAAAAACGCTATTGCAGGATTTGAAATACTTTTTCTTCGCTCACTTCGCGAATGAGCGTGGCGCATGGACCTGTCTGCAGAACGAATCTGATGTTTTCGTCAACGTTTTTCTTATCCTTTTTCATAATCTCGATAAGTTTTTTTGCGATTTCCGCTTTATCTGTGCCTTCCGCATTGAGCGCGCTGTGAATCGCCCCTGTTTCCCAGCCGTAAGATTCCAGCGTTGAAATCACCTCGTCGCAGTAACTGGAATGGCAAATCCCGATTGCGTTGCCGAGCACCAACGCGCGGGCAATACCCCACGCGACCGCATCTCCGTGAGCCACCGTGCCCAATCCCGCGAGCGTTTCGAGCGCGTGAGCGAACGTGTGCCCCAAATTAAGATTGCGACGAATATTTTTCTCGGTAAAATCTTGCTCCACAACGTTTGCCTTTGCGCGAACACACGTTGCAATCATCTGCTGCACGATGTCGTTTTTGCGCTCAAAAACATCGTTGCGCCGTTTTTTCAGGCTGTCATACAGCGATTCGGAAGAAAGAAGCGCTGTTTTCATCACCTCTCCCAAGCCAGAGCGATACTGCACATCGTCCAGCGATTTGGTGAATTCGGGAAAAATATAAATCGTGGAAGCTGGGAAAAACGTGCCAATCATATTTTTGTAGCTGTCAAAATCGCAGCCAGTTTTTCCGCCGACCGCCGCGTCTACCATCGAAAGCAGCGTTGTTGGCACAAGTTCGCATTTTGCGCCGCGCTTAAAAATCGATGCTGCGAACGCCGTCATATCGGTGATAACGCCGCCGCCGATTCCCACAAAAACGGCATTTCGCCCAAAATTGCGGTCAAGCGCGGCTTTTACGATTTTCAGCACCGTGTCAATCGTCTTGAATTCTTCGCCCGAATCAAGAATGATAATACCGTCTTTTCCGCGGCTTCCGCTGTCATCGAACTCACGCAGAAAATGCTGCATTGACGGCAGCGAACCGACAACCGTATCGGTTACAAAAAGGCGGGGAGCGCTTTGCTGTGCACCAGAAAAAAATGTCTCGGCAAGCTGAGGCTCTCCCGAAAAAAACTTTATAACGGTCTTTTCCGCACCGGGATTGACGGACGGATATACTAAATCAAATTCTTCAAACTTCATGGCTTTATTCTAATAAGTTTTTTCATCCATTTCAACAAATGTATCTATAACTTTCTGCAATCTCGTCAATTCGCGATTCAGGATTTTCTCGTAATCAAGTTCGCCCGTGGCAATGCGCGTCCGCTCATCTTCCCAAAATTGCGCGTCGTCCAGATACAAAAAATTGAAACTCGTCGCATTTGCTTTTTCTGCCCACACTTTTGCTTCTTTCCAGTAGTAAAGTCCTGCCGTGTAGCAGCTTTTTGCCTTTTCCAAGTCGTCAAGATATTCGGCTTTCCACGGCGCATCGTAAAAATAGGCAACCTTTTTATCGTAAATGCGACCGAGGCGCAAATGCTGTTCGATGAGCTTCAAATTGAGGTGCATTTGAAACATATAGCGGTATTTTTCCCATTCTTTTTCTGTCGTGATTTTTGCCGTTGCAAACATCGGGTTTGCAAAATCCGCCTGCACCGCCTTTTCCAGCCAATAGATGTTTTCAATGCAATCGTCGGGATTCTGCGCGTAGTGAATGTGATACAACTTGTAGAAATCTTCTTTGTATTTCATCATATATGCGTTTGCATTGTGCGGAATGAGCGCAAAAAAAACGAACGCCAAAAATGCCGAAAAAATAGATTTTCTCAAAAATATGCTCATAAAAATACCTTTATAAACATATCGGCACAATCGTTTGAGAGCGTGAAAATAATTCAAAATCGTCGATGATATAAAATATTTTTCACCGAAACAGTGCGTGTCATCGTCTCTTCTTGCCGTGAATAATCTCCAATGAAGAGACAGCAAGGCTTGTTTCAATGGACAGGAGATTCCGAATCAAGTTCGGAATGACAAAAAGTCCGTAACTCCGCCGCAATTTGTGTAGACACGATATTTTGAAATATTTGCCCGGCGCAATTTGTGTGGAGTTGATATTTTCAAATATTTGCTTGGCGCACAATGTGGAGGCGTATGGTGGAACTTCCGCCGTCGTTTGTGCCGAAAAAAGTCAGCGCGAAATGGTTTTTGAGAGCGCAAGTGCGTCAAGCAGGCTTTGCATCAATTCAAAACTTTCTTCGGTCAGATTTTCTTTTGTGTCGGCGGCGGTGTGGAACATCTGCCATGTGAGCGGCAGTTTTTCTTTGTACGAACTGTCGCGTTCAGACGGGTTTAAGACAGATTGCTTGAGATTTTTGTTTTCCAAAAGATTGCGCGCAAACTGCTCCACTTCATTCGCTGGCAAAACCGTAATCACCACGGCGGGAATGCCGCACGCCAAAAAGCCTGCGTTGTCGCTGTAGGGCATCGGGAGCGAAAAGTAGCGCTTCGGGCAGACGGTGGAAAGGAGTTGTTCTGTTCGCTTGCATAAATCCTCGTACAGCCGCGCGAGATTGCCTTTCATTGCGTGCGAGAGCGTTTTTTCGGAAATCAGAGCGATGTTTCCGCGTCCGCAACTGTCGAACACATACACGTCGTCTTTGGTGATGCCGAGTCTGCGGTACAGCGATGCTAAGGCAAACGCGCCTTGGTCTTTGACGCTGCTGTGCCCCGCGATTTCTTCGCCGTCGGTAAAAAAAATGCGGATATTGTGCACGCCGCGAAATCGCGAAAGCCGAACCGCCCAGTCCATAATCTGAAAACACGCCGCGCTGTTGTCGTTTGCGCCCGGGCTTGTCTCCACGCGGTCGTAATGGCAGAGCACGGTTTTGAGCTTAAAAAGCGGGGAATACGCCGATTTTTCAAATTTTACAAAGATGTGATTTTTGCCGTCCAGCGAAATCACGGCTGTTTCAACGCCGCGCTGGGCAAGATAATCGCGGATAATCGTTCGGCGGTCTGCATTCGGCGCGATAAAGTCATCAAATTCTTTCGGAAGGTTCGGAATATCGTTCATTTTGGGAGATTCTATCACAAATCGCTGTTTTTTTCCATTTTTTCTGTTTTGTTGATAAAAAAAATGGAGTGCGCGCGAAAAAGGGCAGGCTTGCATATTTGTGGCGGAAAAGATACCGTACTGATATGGAAAACAACAATTCACTGATAATCCGCGACGCAACCAAAGAGGATTCGTCTGCGATTTTGGCAATTTATGCGCCGTATGTAAAAAACACGGCGATTTCTTTTGAATACGAAGTTCCCAGCGAGGAGGCGTTTCAAAAGCGTGTCGCTTCGATTTTGGAGCATTTCCCGTATATCGTGGCAGAAATCGGCGGCGAAATCGTGGGATACGCCTACGCGGGCATTCTGCACGAACGGGAGGCGTACCAATTCAGCGCGGAGTTGTCGATTTACGTTGCCGAGAATATGCGGCGAAAAAAAATCGGCGAAAAACTGTATGCCGCGCTTGAATCGCGCCTAAAACAGCGGGGATTTCACGCGCTGTACGCCTGCATTGCCGCCACCGACCGCGCCGACGACCCGTATTTGACCGACGCAAGCCCGCGCTTTCACGAGCGGCTGGGCTACAAACACATCGGCACGTTCACGGAGTGCGCGTATAAATTCGGGCGATGGTACTCAATGGTTTATTACGAAAAGCACATCTAGCGTAACTCAAGACAAAACAGACGGCAGTTCATACACGTCCTGCACGCCTGCAACTTCGATTGCGCCCATTCCCATTTCGAGCGGCAGGGCGAGGTCGATGTCGTAGCGGTCGCCGACGGAAAGACACGCCGATTCTGCTGCGCCCGTCTTTTGTGCGGCAAGCGCAAACGGCTCTCGGGCGGGCTTTGACACCCAGCACGTATCGAGCGCAATGATGTCTTCAATGAGCGAAGAAATCCTGAGCGCGTCGAGCGTTTTTTGCGCGGGCAAAGCGGGATTATTGGTAACGCAAATCAGGCGGTATTTTTGCTTGAGCGCGCTCAATGCGGCAATCAGCGCTTTATCTTCGCCCAAAAAATCCGCAGGCTCAATGAGCGTTTTTCGCCATTCCACGCTCGTGGCAATCGGTACGCCGAACGACAGCAGCGTGTTTGCCAAACTGATTTTCTGCCCGCCGTGTTCTGCCGCCCATCTTTTTCGGTAATCGCTGACTTTTTGGCGGGCTTCTTCGTCCGAAATCCCGTTGAGCGCGGCGTAATGGCGCACTTGCACATCGACTTGCTCAAAAGCGTAGGCGGCATTGGTGTAAAGCGTAGAATCGATGTCAAAAATAATTGTCTGCAACGGGTGGGGAATTTTGTAAATCTTCATAAACTTATCCTTTTGAAAAAACAGTGTATGCTTGATACGATTTTTTATCAATAGAGATTTTTTCCTCAACCGCGTCGGCTTTCTCTGTCATTATTTTCGCTCAACGAACGGTTCTGAAAAAGATTGTCGTATCCAGTACGGCAATGCCGCAAAATTGTTATGCTGAACAAGTTTTCAGCATCTCGCGCCGCGCGTGTTTTGCCCAAAAATGATAGACGTAAAAAAATATTCAATTCCATTTAAGAAAACAATTTCGCATCGTGGAATAATTCCATTGGTCAAAAAGATAACTTTTCACATTGTGGAATGATTCCATAAGTCGAAAAGACAACTTTTCGCGTCGTGGAATGATTCCATTGGGTGAAAATGCGTTCAGCGTAATGAAGAGCGCAGGAATCGCCGAAAATGGAATTATTGCGCAAAAACGGAGATTTTTTATGAAAGCGATTTTGATAAACGGCAATTTTCTGTGCAGAAATCTAACGGGAATCGAGCGGTTTGCTCTTGAGGTGTGCAAGCGTCTGGACGCGATTTTAACCGATGCGGACGATGTGCGGCTGCTTGTGAGTGCAAACGCGCGCTTTGTGCCTGATTTTAAAAGGATAAAAATCATTCAGTCAAAAAAAGCTATCCGCAGTTTTCCGTTGTGGGATTTGTTTTCGTTTTCTGCCGCTGCCAAAAAGCAAAAAGCCGTGCCGCTTAATTTTTCAAACACCGCGCCGCTGGGCAAAAATTGCGGTGTTGCGTTTTTGCACGATATTTACGCCCGCGATTTTCCCAGCGATTTTGTGACGTTCCACGACAAATTGATTCGCGCGTATTGTCTTTTGCACTATAAAAATATTGCGCGGAATGCAAAAAAAATCATCACGGTGTCGCAGTTTTCAAAAGAACGGATTGCCGCTTCTTATGGCGTGAAGAGCGAGCGGCTGTGCGTGATTGGAAACGGCTGGGAGCACTTTAAGAGCGTGGAGGAAGACGAGGGCATTTTTGAAAAATTCCCGATTTTAAAAGAAAAACCGTTCTTTTTTACGCTCGGTTCGCTCAGCCGCCGAAAAAATCTTGCGTGGATTGCGCGGGCGGCGGCTCAGAATAGTTCAGAGATTTTTGCGGTGAGCGGGAAGGCTATCAGCGGTCTTGTGCCCAAGGAAATCGAGGATTTGAAGACGCTTAAAAATGTGGTGCTGCTGGGCTATGTGACGGACGGCGAGGTGAAATCGCTGATGAAAAAATGCCGCGCGTTTATCTTTCCGTCGTATTATGAGGGCTTCGGGATTCCGCCACTGGAGGCGCTCTCGGTGGGCGCGGAGGTGATTTGCGCAAAGGCGGCGAGCCTGCCGGAGATTTTCGGCAACAGTGTGCATTTTACCGACCCGTACGAAAAAAATCCTGATGTGGAAGCGCTGCTGGCGGACAAAACACGGGATTCGCTTGCGGTGCTGGAAAAATATACCTATCAATCTGCTGCCGAAAAACTACTTGAAGTCTTACGGGAAATTTAGGTATAATCTCAAAAATGAAAGTTGCGATAGTTCACGATTGGCTGGTAAATTACGGCGGTGCAGAGCGGGTGGTTGAGGCAATGCTTTCGGTGTATCCCGATGCCGACATTTTTACGCTTATTTACGATGAAAAAAAAATGGGGCATATTTTTCCAAAAGAAAAAATCCATACTTCATTCGTTCAAAAAATTCCCTGCGCGACAAAATTATACACAAAGTTTTTGACGCTGATGCCGCGTGCGTTTGAATCGTTTGATTTGACGGGATACGACCTTGTTTTGTGCTCGTCGTCGAGTTGCGCAAAGGGCGTTATCACCGCGCCGAACACTGTGCACATCGCCTATATTCATTCTCCAATGCGCTATGCGTGGGACCAGTTTTTCAGCTACCGAAAATCAAGCGGCAGGCTTACGCGCTTTTTTATGGACCGATGGATTCCGCAAATTCGGCTGTGGGATTATGTTTCAAGCCAGCGCATTGATGCGCTTATCGCAAATTCTTCGTATATTTCTCGGCGCATAAAAAAATGCTGGAATCGTGAATCCGAGGTGATTTTTCCGCCGGTGAACACGGAGCGGCTTTCGCCGAATGGAAAAGCGGCGGAGGATTTTTTTGTGGTGTTCAGCCGTTTTGTTCCGTACAAACGCATTGACCTTGCGATAAAAGCGTGTGCTGAAGCAGGGGAGCGCCTTGTGGTTATCGGCTCTGGCTCGCAGGAAAAGGAACTCAAAGAGCTGGCGGGCAAAAACGAAAACATTGTGTTCACGGGCAGAATCAGCGATGATGAGGTGAAGGGCTATCTGCGGCGGTGTAAGGCGCTCATCTTTTGCGCCGAGGAAGATTTCGGGATTATCCCCGTGGAAGCGCAGGCGTGCGGTCGCCCCGTCATTGCGTTCGGCTCGGGCGGTGCAACGGAAACCGTGGTTGACGGCGTTACGGGCGTGTTTTTTGAAAAACAGACGGCGGATTCTTTGCTTTCGGCAATGCAGCGATTTGATGATTTGTATAAAAACGGCGCGTTTGATGCTGAAAAAATCGTTCTGCACGCACAAAAGTTTTCAACAGAGCGGTTTTGTACAGAATTGAAAGAAAAAATCGAAAAAACAATAATGGAAATGAAAAAATGAAAATTGCTATTGATTGCAGAATGAGCGGAAAAAGCGGAATCGGTCGGTATCTTGACGGCATTTTGCCCGGAATGATTGAAACGGCTGGTTCGGAAAATCAGTTTTTTCTTTTTGGAAAGAGAGAAAGGCTCAAAATCTATCAGGATAAAGACGGCGTGGAAATCGAGGAGTGCGGAATAAAGCCGTTTTCTTTTAAGGATTTGTATTTTTTTTCTCATTCGATTGCAAAAAAAATAAATGCTTGCGATATTTTTTATTCGCCGTACTGCAATATTCCTTCTGGAATTCATATTCCCATTTGCACGACAATTCACGACCTCGTTTTTTTGGATATGCCGATTGCGAGCCTTGTTGGAACGCATATCCGCAATATGATTTATCATTATTCGGTAATGCGCTCTGCAAAAATTTTTACGGTTTCCGAATTTTCTGCGTCTCGAATCCGCACGCTTTTGCGCTGTAAAAAGCCGATTGTGGTGGGATACAATGCGCTTGCAAAAAATCTTGCTGATTTTAAGAAAGAACAGGAAAAAAGCAGTTCGCTGAACCAAATTATTCTGTTTGTGGGCAATATCAAAAAACACAAAGGTTTGCAGACGCTGCTTCCTGCGTTTGTGCTCGCACGGCGGCGCGGGCTTAATGCTCGGCTTGTCATTGTGGGTGAATCCAAAAATTTCAGAAGTGCCGACAAGCAGTTTTCAGACCGTCTTTTTGATGCGCAAAAAACGGGTGATGTGCAGTTTACGGGGTGCGTCAGCGATGAAGAATTGTATTCGCTGTATCAAAAAGCGCGGCTTTTGGTGCAGCCGTCGTTGTACGAAGGCTTTGGAATCCCGCCGCTGGAGGCATTGAGTTTTGGAACGCACGTTTTGATTTCCGATATTCCTGTGTTCCGCGAAATTTATGACGGATATCCCGTTTCGTATTTTCACGCCGGCGATAAAGAAGACCTTGCCGCAAAACTGGTTCCTGCGTTCAATTCGGCAAAAGAGCCGCTTCCGCCGTTGCCCCAAAAATATGATTTTGCTGCAACGAGTGCTCTGATTTTAAAAGAGCTATCAGAGACTATTTTGCAAAAGCAAACGCAATAGACTGCTAGACAATAAAGGGTATCTTTTCTATAATAATTTTCTAAAGTTTTTTCGGTGGATATACAATGACAGTACAAGAATTTAAAGAAATTTTCCCGCAAAAATATAAAAGGACGAGTTCTTTTGTTTCTGGCTTAATGCTCGGATTTTTTGACGCGCTTACCGTCATGCTGTGCATTGGCGCGGCGTTTTTCATTGTAAACTGGATTGACCATTCGCTTATCAATTTTCGCTCGTTCATAACGTATTCGATATATCTTCCGCTCATCATTATTGTGTTTTATGCCGCAAATCTGTATCCCGGCATTTTAATGGCGCCGTCAGAAGAGGTGAAACGATTTGCAATCTGTGCATTTTTGAGTTTTATGGGCATCGCAATGTCGGTGAGCGTGGAAACTGATGAACGGATGCCAATCAGCATTGCATTGATGATTGCGGGTGTTTTTGCCACGGTTTGTTTGCCGCTCGGGCGGGAGTTTTCGCGTCATGTTTTCGGCAAGCAAAAATGGTGGGGCGTGCCTGCGGTGATTTACACGAACGGCGAAAAAGCAAAACCGATAATCGACCGTCTTCAGAACCGCCCTGATTTGGGGTATCGACCGGCGATTATCATTGATTCAAATGCGCAGACTGTAAGCGAATATATGGGAATTCCTGTTTTTCCTCCCAGTTCTGAACTCCACGATATAATTGATGACCTCAACATAAAAGTTGCGATTTTGTGCGAATACGGCGAAAATACAGAGCGGATAATGTCGATGTATCGCTACACGATAATGATTCCGCACGAACAGAATCAGTTTACGGCGTTGCGCGATTTTGGCGGTATTTTGGGCTATTCCACAACGCACAACCTCACAAAGCCGAGCAGTTTGCTGGTAAAGCGGATTATCGACCTTTTGATTTTGTTGGTGATGTCGCCGATTGTCGTGCCTGTGTCGTTTGTGGTGGCAGTGATTGTGAAATTGACATCGCCCGGACCGATTTTTTACGGGCATAAGCGTGTGGGAAAAGACGGCAAAGAATTTAAATGCTGGAAATTTCGCTCAATGGTCATCAATGCCGATAAAATGCTTGATAAAATCCTTGCCGAGCACCCCGAAATGCGCGAAGAGTGGGAGCGCGACCGCAAATTTGCGAATGACCCTCGCGTTACAAAAATCGGGAAAATTTTGCGCAAAACGAGCATCGACGAGCTTCCGCAGTTGTGGAATGTGCTTGTGGGCGAGATGAGTTTTATTGGACCGCGACCGGTAACAGAGCCAGAACTTGCTCGGTATGGCGATAAAAAAGAGCTGATTTTGTCTGTTTTGCCTGGGCTGTCGGGAATGTGGCAGATTTCAGGACGTTCGGCAACGGGATATGAGGAGCGGGTAAATCTCGATTTGTACTATATACAAAACTGGTCGGTTTGGCTTGATTTGTGGATAATTTTAAAAACCGCATGGGTTGTTTTAAAGGGCAAAGGTGCTTATTGATGACACTAAAAACAGCAGTATTTTTATGTGCAATGGCGTTTACTTCGGCGGTCAGTGCGGAGAGTTATAAAATCTCGGATATTTCCTATTCGATTACGGGAAAGACGCAGGGAAGCGCGCTTGATAGAAATTTGGACATCAACAAGAAAAAAGTGTATGAGTCAAAAGAAGATTTTGATGTATTTTTGAGCGATTTGAAAAATCAACTTGAAAGCGAGCGAACTTTCAAATCTGCTTCGGTTGAGGCTGAATTTGGCGAAGCAGGGGAGGACGGAGTAATTCCTGTGACGCTTTCGATTCACGCGGAAGACAGCCACAGTATGTTTCTTTTGCCGTATCCGAAATACAAGAGCGATGACGGCGATTTTCCGTCTGGCGGAACGTTGAAACTCAAATTCAAGGATTACAACTTTTTGGGTTTGATGAACACGCTCAACGTGGATTTTTCGTATGGAATTGAAACGGAAGAAGATGATACTGACCACGTTGTGGGCGTAACGTTTTCGTATGATTATCCATTTGATGTTGACCCGTTCAAAATGGAGTGGCAAAACGATTTTGATGTGGATTACACCATTGGCGATTCTGCCCCCGAATTCGATTTGTCTACGGGACTCGATATAAAATTGCCGTTCGATGTTTTTGCGCTTGACCTTAACTTAAAACAATTGATGACCCGCGAAAATGATTACGAAAAATACAATGATGAGATTTATTTCACCGAGTTTGAGCAGTTTTCGATTCCAATAACAGTTGGCGAAATTGAAAATTGGGGAAAAGTTACCTATACGCCGTTTGTGAATGCGACGGAATATTGGGATAACAACGGTATTTCGATTGACAATAGCGATTTACGCGGCGTAACCGTGAAGTTTGGGCACACGATAGGTACTTCGCGTATTGACTGGAAGGGCAATTTTAGAAGCGGTGCGTCAGTTTCTGTTGAGCAATCATATATTTACAATACATATAATAAAGCCTTTACCCCCTATTATTCTGGCGATTTGGAAATCTTCCTTGCGTCTAAGTGGGCGGGGCTTGCAATGCGATTTTACACATTCCAAAATGTGCAAACGTATAATAACAGCAATATCGTCGGCACAAAAATCGGAAGCGAATTGCGCGGTATTCGTGACGACCAAAAATTCGATGACGATTATTTTTCGGACGGTGAGGAAAATGCTGTGTATAAAGCCGACCCGTATGCGCTCAAAACGCCTTCTGCCTTGATTTTTAATTTTGATTTTCCTATTCGTATTTTTACATCGCATTGGCAGGATTGGCGAAAAGGCTTTATTGCGGGCTTTGTAATGCCGGTGTTTCACACGTCTGACGACCCGTTTTTGCTCAAGCCGCTTAAATTATTAGATAAACTTGAATTTGAATTGCAAGTATCTCCGTTTATCGATGTTGGCTTAACATACAATCGGGCGACAAAAAAATTGTATTCACTGCGCGACGGATTTTATGCGGGCGGACTTGAATTGCTGGTCTATCCAGAACGGTGGAGAAGTGTGGTTGGGCGCATCAGTTTTGGGGTAGACGTTGGACGAAAGATTTTTAAGAACAAACTGAATCTTGATAACGAGTGGCGGCGAACTTCAACGAGTACATGGGAGCTGACGATTGGGCTCGGGTTACATTATTGATGTAATGAAATGATACTGATTACTGTACAAAGAAAGAAAATTGTGGTATAATCTGTTAGAAAAAATGCAAGGGAGTTTATTAAATGCAGAAAAAAATATATGTCGCAGGAATGTTTGATGATGATACAGCTGGAAAAGTTGAAGCTGCGGTAAAAACGGTTGGCGGCGTAACGAGTTGTACCTCAAATGCTTCAAAAGCACAGGTTTTAGTTGATTTTGATGAATCAACAGCGGGCATTGAAGATGCTATAAATGCTGCAATCTCATCGACTGGTGTTGAAGTGTTATCGTAAACTGTAAAAATTGAAACATTTTGTGAATAAAAGATTTCCGTAGTTGAATCGGAAATCTTTTTTGTTAAAAAATAACATTTTGGCTGTTGTTTTTTGCAGAATATGAATTATAATGTAGATATGGCACAGCACAAGATTACCGTTCTTGACGGGCACGCATTAAATCCTGGCGAT
>ERZ842401.1204-NODE-1204-length-37751-cov-10.202356_pt1 | contig 37751 bp, 41 predicted proteins | sample MGYA00521270_ERZ842401 | MGnify/ENA primary metagenome ERZ842401 (study PRJEB31892, sample SAMEA3878208) | bioreactor metagenome | biome: Moose rumen | place: Sweden | collected 2011-10 | study: EMG produced TPA metagenomics assembly of the PRJEB12797 data set...
AAGACCGATTTTGCCGTGGAGTGCATAGTTGTCCTTAATGCGTACAAACAGAGCCAATAAATTTCATTTTGCCATAACGGGGCAGACAGCGGCAGAAATCGTCTATGACAGGGCTGACCACAAAAAAGACCACATGGGTCTGACAACGTGGAAAAATTCTCCTGACGGCAGAGTTTTAAAAAGCGACGTAAATATCGCGAAAAACTACCTTTCAGAAAAACAGATTAGGCAATTGGAGCGGGCTGTCAGCGGCTATTTTGATTACATAGAAGATTTGATTGAGCGGGAAATTCCCTTCGATATGAAAAGTTTTGCATCAAGTGTAAACGAATTCTTGGAATTCAGGAAATACGATATTCTTGATGGTAAGGGAAGGATTTCAAGAACACAGGCAGATGAAAAAGCCTTTGGAGAATACGAAGTTTTTAATAGAACCCAAAAAATCACTTCTGATTTTGATAAAATGATAAAGCAATTGGAGACAAAATAACATGAGCAACTTAACAAGTTTTGTAAAAAGAATCCGCGATGTAATGAGGAACGATGCCGGCATCAACGGTGACGCACAGAGAATTGAGCAGCTGGCATGGATGCTCTTCTTGAAAGTATATGACGCTAAAGAAGAGGACTGGGAATTTGAAGACGAGCATTACGAATCAATAATCCCGGAAGAACTCCGCTGGCGTAACTGGGTACATACAGAAAACCAGGGTGACGGACTTACCGGCGACAAACTCTTGGACTTCGTGAACAACAGGCTTTTCCCAACTCTAAAGAATCTTGAAATCTCACCTGACACGCCAATCCGACAGAGCATCGTCCGCACGACCTTTGAAGACGCGAACAACTACATGAAGGACGGCGTGCTCCTCCGCCAGATTGCGAACATCATCGACGAGCTTGATTTCGGCAGCTACGAAGAGACCCACGCGTTCGGCGAAATCTACGAAACAATCCTCAAAGAACTCCAGAGCGCAGGTTCTGCCGGTGAGTTTTATACACCACGTGCCGTAACACAGTTCATGGCAAAAATGATTAAGCCACAGATCGGCGAGACCATGGCAGACTTTGCCTGCGGAACCGGAGGATTCCTTTCAAGCTGGATAAAAGAACTTGAAGCAGTAAAAGACGCTAAAGGCAGCATTTCAAACGAAGAATCAGAAAAAATCTATAACTCAATTTATGCCGTGGAAAAAAAGCAGTTCCCTTACATGCTCTGCGTCACAAACATGCTGCTTCACGGCCTGGACAGCCCCAAGGTCTATCACGGAAACTCACTCGTCCATAAACTTTTGGACTACACGCAGAAAGACGCATTTGACGTAATCCTCATGAATCCCCCTTATGGCGGAAGCGAAAAGGACGACATCAAGCAGAATTTCCCGGCAGACTTACGTTCAAGCGAAACTGCAGATTTATTTATGGCGGTTATTATGTACCGCCTTAAGAAAGAAGGTCGTGCAGCTGTAATTGTTCCTGATGGATTCTTATTTGGAAACGACAATGCAAAGAACAATCTTAAGAAAAAGCTTCTTACAGATTTTAACCTTCATACAATCGTCCGCTTGCCGGGCAGCGTGTTCAGCCCCTACACAAGCATTACCACGAACATCCTCTTCTTCAACAACGAAGAGCCGGCAGGAAAGACCTGGTTCTACCGCGTGGACATTCCAGGCGACCGCAAGCACTTCAGCAAGACAAAGCCAATGGAATTAAAGCACTTTGACGACTGCATTGCATGGTGGCCTTCCCGCAAGGAAATCACGGACGCGGACGGAAACCCAAAGGCAAAATACTACACAACACAGGAACTCATTGATTCAAACTACAACCTTGACCTTTGCGGCTATCCTCACGAAGAAGAAGAAATCTTAAGCGTTGCAGAAACAATTCAAAACTATGAAGAAAAGCGAACAAAGCTCAATGCCGAAATAGACAGTCTTCTTTCGCAGATTACAGAACTTCATCAGAAAGCACAGAAAGGGGAGTTGTAATGGCAGAAAAAAAACATGGCTATGCCAGTTATAAACGCGCGGAGCTTCTCTCAATTTTAAAACCATTTTTAGGTAAAATTGTAAACATTCAAACTGGCATTGAAGCTAATCTTTCAAAGCATTCAATTGACAAAATGACAAGCGCAAAGGCTTTGGAAAAGTCAAAGAAAAATGGATTTACGCTGAACGAGCATTTTGAGCTTGCCGCAAAGATTAAGCCTCTTTATGAGTCGGCGATTTTAGTTACATCTCATGGCAACCTAAAGAATCCAGACGATCCAAATGTCCTTTCAATAAAAAGATTTGTTTCTGCCGCTATTTTACAAAGCGGTAGAAAGGCAGATGTGTTGATTACTGTAAAAGAAAGCATTGCGAACGGACACAGAATATATTCAATAGAACTTGATGAAATAAATAAAGCCTCCGAAAGATTCGAAGGCTTGAGTGACGCGGCCGAAAAATCAGCGGACAGGGCAACTAAGACACCTCACGTCGATGGTTCAATTATAGCACATAAACAACAAAAGTCAATAGAGGAATCAAAATGACCGTAAAAGATTTGAGTAGCGAATTGCTTTCAATATTACAAGAATATTACTCACTCGGAATAAAAGAGCAGATAGACTGGGAAAAGTTTTATCTGTATTCAATCATTACGCATTCCACTGCAATCGAAGGCTCAACCGTTACGGAAGTTGAAGCCCAGCTTTTGTTTGATGAAGGAATCACTTCCAGTAAGCGGACAATTACAGAACAGATGATGAATCTGGATTTGAAGAATGCTTACGAATACGGAATAAAATGGATTAAGCAGCATCCAGAAATCACAGTGAATTCGCTTATAAGCCTTTCGGCAAAAGTAATGGCACGGACTGGAAGCGAGTATCACACAATTACAGGTGATTTTTCTGCGGCAAAAGGAGAACTTAGAAAAGTAAATGTAACGGCAGGAATTGGCGGAACCTCTTATATGGCATATCAGAAAATTCCTGCAAAGCTTGAATCATTTTGCCAGAAGTTGAATGAACTCCGCAAAAATATAAATCCAAAAGACATTCCTTCTGTTTACAAGCTGAGCTTCTGGGTGCATTATGAACTGGTAACGATTCATCCGTGGGTAGACGGAAACGGCCGGATGAGCCGCCTTTTGATGAATCTTTTGCAGTGGGAATACGGACTCATTCCTTCAAAAGTTCTAAAAGAAGACAAGGCGGAATATATTCAGGCTCTCATAGACTCACGGGAAAAAGATGATGATAGTATTTTTATTGACTTTATGTTGAACCTTCATGCAAAACATCTGCAAAAAGAAATAGAACAGTTTAAGGCTTCCATGAGCGAAAATAATGAGAAAATGGTCGATAAATCACTTTTAATGCAGAAAATGGTCGATAAATGGTCGATAAAGCCAACTTTAGCCGAGAAACTGGTCGATATTTTGCATTTTATGAGCGATAAATCCCAAATCACTACAGAGGAACTTGTACAGCATTTTAATTTTACGCCCACAACAGCCAAGCGTTACCTGCGCCAGCTTACCGACTTTGGCTATCTGGAAGCGATGGGCGGAAATAAGAACAGAAGCTATAAACTAAAAGAAGGGGAACTGTAAACCCATCAAATTCGAGGGGGTTAACTGTAAATTTATAAAAAATCTGCTATAATATATAGGAGGATTTATTATGGAGCAAAATGAATTGGATTCAACCTGCGGTGTTTCAGACGATGAACTTACCAAACGTTTTATTGAAGCCGTTAGAATTGAAAACGAAATAAAGAAAGCAAAAGGAACTCCAATTTCCTGCTATGATGCAGCAACAAATTCTGCTTATCTGCTTTATGCAGATGGAACAAAAAAATATGTGCGAGCAAACGCATGAATTTAATAGACATATCAACAAATCTTGCAGTTTCTTTTTTCCCCGATGAAACTTGGGAAGAACAATATAAAAATGTCTTTGTGGCAAATTCACGAAACCCCAAAAACTCTGAACAAAAAGCGGTATTTGAAAAAGAACTCCTGATGGCTCGTATTGCTTCCGACAAGGGGCATATTGTATTCCTTCTTCCAGAAATTCCTATCAAAAAAAATCCAGACGCACTTTTGGATGCAGAATTTACTGAATTTAAGTCCGTTTCAGGTGGAGAAAATGCTGTTTCTCACAGATTCAGGGACGCATTGCATCAAGGACAGAATGTATATTTAAAAATTGATTCCAATATCACTGTAAAGCGTATAAAACAGATTATTGCAAGAGTATTAAAGGAAAAAGAGAATACCGGAAAAGTATATTGCTATATTACAAGACTTGATACATTTTATCAGTGGAATATGCAGGATTTAAAACAAAACAAGGCACCAAAAGGTGCCCTTTCGTTGCCCCAGGCTGACAAAAATCAGAACTCGGACGCTTCTAATATATCAGAATTTGAGAAAAAGTCAAGAGAGGAATATAAATGACCGCAAAAGATTTGAAAAACGCACTTTTACAGGAAGCCGTGCAGGGTAAATTAGTTCCTCAGATTGCAAGCGAAGGCAACGCACGGGATTTGCTGGAAGAGATACGGAAAGAAAGACTGTCACACGGATTTGCAAATTCCTACGGAATTTGCGATGGAAAGGATAAAAAAACTAAAAAAAGTGATTTACGTAGTAAATCACAAATCAGTGTGACGAAAAAAGAATTGCCCGAAATTACAGAAGATGAGATTCCGTTTGAAATCCCAGAAAGCTGGTGCTGGTGCAGGTTGGGGGATATTATCAATATAAAATCTGGAGATGGACTTACTTCTAGTCAAATGAAAAAAGGAAACATTCCGGTTTTTGGTGGAAATGGTATTACGGGATATCATAATATTTCAAACATCCATAAGGAGTCTATTGTTATTGGTCGAGTTGGTTTTTATTGTGGTTCAGTTCATATAACACCAAATGAGGCTTGGGTTACAGATAATGCATTTATTACTACTTATCCAGAAAAACAAATTGACAAACGATTCTTAGTTTATGTTTTGCGACATTTAAATCTTGGTCAAGATAATAATGCTACAGCTCAGCCAGTTGTTTCTGGAAAGAAGATTTATCCAATTCCATTTCCACTCCCGCCACTTGCCGAACAAAAACGCATAGTCTCCGCAATCGAAAAGTTCATGCCGCTTATAGAAGAATATGGCAAAAAAGAAACAGAACTAAAAGCCCTTAATGAACAAATCGGCACACTCACAAAAAAAGCAATTTTACAAGAAGCTTTTCAAGGTCGGCTTCTTGCGAATCCGCCCTTGAAGACGAGTTTTGACTTGCCGGGCAATGGCCCGTCATGTCCGCAAGCGGACACCGCCAAAACTCGCGGCATCAACTTGCAAACAGGAAAAGCTTTGCTTGAAGAGATTCGCAAGGAAAAAGCCCGACTCATAAAAGAAGGTAAACTGAAAAAGGAAAAGCCTCTGCCTGAAATTACAGAAGATGAGATTCCTTTTGATATTCCAGAAAGCTGGTGTTGGTGTAGATTGGGGGAGATTGTGCCTTTTGGAGTATGTCAAAATGCTGAACCTCAAGAAATAGATGATGAAGATTGGATTTTGGATTTGGAAGATATAGAAAAAGATTCGGGAAAAATACTTTCTTTTAAAACAAAAAAAGAAGTCGATTCAAAAAGTACAAAACATATTTTCAAGAAAGGATTTGTCTTATACAGCAAATTGCGCCCCTATTTGAATAAATGTGTCATTGCCCCAAAAGACGGATTTTGTACATCTGAAATTTTACCATTAGATTTTGGTGATATGATTTACAATAAATATGCACAACTTTATCTCATGTCACCATTCTTTGTAGATTACACAAATTCATTATCTTTTGGTGTAAAAATGCCAAGGTTAGGAACTGAAGACGGAAGAAAAGCCTTATTTCCTCTCCCGCCACTAGCCGAACAAAAACGTATTGTTGAAGCGATAGAAAACTTATTACCTCTATGTGAGACTTTGAAAATATGATGAAAATAATTCCGCCACTTGCCGAGCACACGACGCAAGCAGGTGCGTGGCGTCGTGGCATTGTCGCCGCAATCGAAAAAATGCTGCCCTTGTGCGAAAAATTGGGAGGAAAAGAAAAATGACATTACAAGAAATAGAACATGGCGAAACAGAATTTTTGGAATTTAAGCGGGATTTTCCCTCCAAAGACTCGAAATTGATGAAAACAATAGCTGCATTTTCCAATGGAAAAGGTGGAAAAATTGTTTTCGGTGTTGATGACGAAACACACGAAATCATTGGAATTGAAAACGATAAAGTTTTTAAGTTTATGGATTCTCTTGCAAATATGATAAGCGAAACAATCTATCCGCAAGTAACCCCACGAATAACTTTTGAAACTCTAAACGATAAGACAATAATAGTCGCAGAAATCCTTTCTGGTCAGAACCAGCCGTATTTCTTGAAGTCGGAAGGAAGTCTGGACGGTGTTTACATTCGTGTCGCTGCAACTACACGAAAGGCGGAAAGAGAAAAAATAAAGGAACTTGTACTTTGGGGAGAAGGAAAGTCTTATGACAGGCTTTTTGAAAATCACGAACCAGCAAACACTGCTGCTTGAAGCAATCCGAGAACTGATTGTCAATGCCGTAATGCACAGAAATTACCTTGCACACTCAAATATTCAATAACAAATCCTGGCGGACTTTACGGTGGTCTTACAATCGAAAAAATGCTTGCTGGAATATCAAGCATTAGAAATGAACTCCTTGCAGATATTTTTTTGAAAATGCGCATAGTCGAAAAATGGGGGACTGGCATAAAACGTGTCGCCGAACTTTGCAAAAATCACGGGCTAGGCGAAGTAAAATATACTGCCGACGAAGAATTTTTCACGGCAACAATATATCGCACAAAAAAAGATTTGTTTGCGAAAGATGTATCATCGGAAATTTCCCTAGGATTTCCCCAGAACTTCCCTGGAACTTCACCAAAACTTCACCAAAAATCTATCAGAAAGCGTTCTGAAAACATTTGATGAGTTAAAAAAGAATCCTTTTGCCACAGCTGAAGAACTCGCAAAGATTTTGAATATTTCTTCACGTTCTGTAAAGGCTCATTTTTCAGTTCTGAAAGAAAAAGGGCTGATTGAGTACACAGGAAGCAAAAAAGGCGGACATTGGATAATAAAAGCTGTTGATTTGACAAAATGAGCAAAAACGCATCGTTGCCGCAATCGAAAAAATGCTGCCTTTGTGCGAAAAATTGGGAGGAAAAGAAAAATGAGTAAAGTCTCAATCCGTTTTTTGACGACCGCGAAGTCCGTGCGATTTGGGATGAGGAAAAACAACTGGGTAAAGCACGGAAAACTGAAGTTGGACACTGAATCAACAAAAATGATTTTCTTTGCAAAAGAAATGGATGTCTTGAATGATATTGCAGCATCAATAAATAAAAAAATGGCTGAATTGAATTCAAAAGTCCAAGGTGGAAAATGGACTAACCCAGTTTTGTCTTTTGAGGAACCAAAGTCAAATACAGCTAAAAGCATTTCAAATTATGCACTAGCTTCAAAATGAATCGTCACGGCCAGTGCGTTTTGTCACAAAATCCAGTGCGTTTCGTCGCAAAATCCAGTGCGTTTCGTCACAAAATCCAGTGCGTTTCGTCACAAAATCCAGTGCATTTCGTCGCAAAATCCACTGCATTCTGTCGCGAAATCCAGTGCAGAAGAATAATGAAGGCAATGCGAACAGATTTTATGTACTTGCATTTGTGTAAAGCTGAAAGGTATGGTATAATGTATGCCGTGCATTTTTGTGCATCTGGAGGTAAAAAATGCCGGTAGCAGGCTACATTAAGGAATCAATGACCAGCAAGGGTGCTGGTGTAATCCGCAAGATGTTTGAAGAAGGTTTGCGGTTAAAAAAACAGTATGGCGATGACAAGGTCTTTGACTTTAGTCTTGGAAATCCTGACTTGGATCCGCCTGTTCAAGTTCATGAAGCAATTGTGCAGGCTGCCTCGAAAACAGATAAAAACTACCACGGCTACATGCCGAATGCAGGATATCCGTTTGCACGCCAGGCCATGGCTGACAAGACGGCAGCAGAGCAGGGCGTTTCCGTGACGGGAGACTGTGTTGTCATGGCAGTCGGTGCTGCAGGAGCCTTGAACTGTCTGTTAAAAGCTATCCTTAACGAGAACGATGATGTCATCGTTCCTTCTCCTTTTTTTGCCGAATACCGCCACTATGTGCATAACTATGGTGGCAATCTAATTGAAGTTCCTACAAAAAGCGATTTTTCCATCGATGTAGATGCTATAAAGCAGTCTCTTACGCCAAAAACGGCGGCTGTATTGATTAACAGTCCCAATAATCCTACGGGAAGAATCTATTCGCAGGCAGAAATTCATGAGCTTGCACAGGTTTTGTATACCCATGCCGAGTCTTGTGGCAGAATGCCGTATCTCATCTGCGATGAACCATACAGGGCGATTGCCTATGACGGCAGAAAGGTCGCTTCTGCCTTTAGCGAGTATTCCAGCTCCGTTGTTGTTACATCTTTTGCAAAGAACTTAAGTCTTCCGGGCGAGCGCATTGGCTACATCTGTGTAAATCCTGCCTGTCCAGACAAGGATGAACTGGTTGCTGCTTGCATTTTCACGACACGCATTTTGGGGTATGTGAATGCACCTGCTTTGTTTCAGCGTGTTGTCGCCCAGTCATGGAATGCACCTGCCGACTATTCTTTGTACAAAAAACGCCGTGATGAGCTTGTTGCAATCCTTGATGAAGCGGGCATTGAACATGCCAGCCCCGATGGAGCATTCTACATGTGGTGCAAAGTTCCCGAATCCTTTAATGGAGATGATATGGCATTTACCGATTATCTGAAAAAATATCTTATTCTTGCTGCTCCGGGAACAGGTTTTGGTGGCAAGGGATGGTTCCGGCTTGCATATTGTGTAAGTGAGAAAAGCATTTTGGACTCCAAGGCTGCATTTATAAAGGCCATGTCTGATATAAAATAAGGAAACCTCTAAAAAACTTTATTTTTAGGGGCTGCCATAATTGTGTTGTACAATAAATGAAAACGGAGGTATGGATATGAAGATTTTGATGGTTTCTGCCGAGGCTGTGCCTTTTGCAAAGACTGGTGGTCTTGCAGATATGGTAAGTGCACTTGCCATTCAGCTTACGAATATGGGGCATGATGTAAAGATTGTCATTCCCCGCTACTATAAGATCGATAGAAAAAAATTGGAACCGCTTCCAGGTCCTATGGCTATTGCAGCTGGTACAACGGAAACGTGGTCTGCCGTATACAAGACTAGTATGCCGGGCTGTGAAAAGCTTCCTGTGTATTTCATTGATCACGAGCAGTGCTTTGGACGTGATGGCATTTATGGTGTTCCGACAGAGACTGATTTTCATGACAATCCGTATCGTTTTGCAGTGCTGTGCCATGGAGCTTTTCAGTTATGCCGCAAACTGCAGTGGTTCCCTGACATTATTCATGCCCACGATTGGTCTGCCTGTCTTGCTCCTGTCATTTTAAAGCATATTTGCCGCTATGCAGGTTTTGAAAGAACTGCAAGCGTTCTGACCATTCACAATCAAGGTTACCAGGGGCAGTACGGAAAGGATAAGTTTCCTGCATTGGGCGTTGATTGGGGCTTGTTTTATGGAGCTGGATTTGAGCATGATGGCGGCATGAATTTCTTGCAGGCCGGCGTTTCTTCTGCGGACATGATAACAACTGTTTCTCCAACCTATGCACAGGAAATTCAGACTCCAGAAGGTGGATTCGGCATGGATGGACTGCTGAGGGTTCGCCATGATGTTGTAAAGGGCATTTTAAATGGTGCAGATGTGACATATTGGAATCCTGAAAAAGATAAGAAGATTCCTGCACAGTTTTCGGTTCATAATATGGGTGGAAAGGCTGTCTGTAAGGAAGCTCTTCAGAGGCAGTTTGGACTTGAAGTAAATCCGAACATTCCTGTATTTTCTATGGTTACTCGTCTTGTTGACCAAAAGGGAATTGGTGACGTCTTTGGTCCAATGCACGGTTCAATGTACCAGATGTGCTGTGACATGAAGATTCAGTTTGTTGTGTTGGGCAGCGGAGAAGGTTGGTGTGAAAATGAAATTGCATCGTTGCAGTCGAAGCTTCCGAATTTTAGGGCATACATCGGCTACAATGAAGCTTTAAGCCACTTGATTGAGGCAGGAAGTGATTTCTTCCTGATGCCTTCGAAATACGAGCCTTGTGGATTAAATCAGATTTATTCAATGCTCTATGGTACGCTTCCGATTGTCCGCCGGACCGGAGGACTTGCTGATACTGTACAGAATTATAATCAGGACACGGGAGATGGTACGGGCTTTGTTTTTGACCAGCTTTCTCCAAGTGCAATATACAATACTGTCGGATGGGCTACGTGGGCATACTACAACCGCCATGAAGATATCATGAAAATGCAGAATCGAGGCATGGTTCAAAATTTTGGTTGGGACATTGCTGCTCAAAGCTACCTTGATGTTTACAAGGAAGCCTTGAAGCGCGGTTGCAATATTGATTATTCAGAATAGATAGGTTTCTTTGCAGAAAGCTTCTTGCTGATGCTTTCTGCAAAGCATGTCCTAGAATTCCCACCAGTTGTTTTCTGTTGTAAGGTACCAGTTAGAAATGGCTGTTTGGGAATTTTTCTGGTACCAGGAGATGCTTCCGTCTTTATTCAAGATGGCTATGTAATTGTTTGCATCGGACGCTTTCACTTTTACAGGGATTGAAGCAGAACGCAAGTATGCCGTATTTCGTGTCGTCTTTGTATTGAATGCATAGACTTGATTCTTTCCTATGTTCGTATACAGCAGTTCATTTCCGTTCATTTCTGTAAATGCCGAAGAATCTTCGTCATTTATGCTGATGAGTGATTTTAAGAGCTTTGTGTTTGTATTATAAGAAAATACTTCTGTTGTGTAGGAATCATCCTTTTGATGTACCATTAAAATTCCATACAAATCAGTGGGAATGTTTTCATTATAGCTTAATGAAAATAATATGCTTCCCTTTGTTTTTAGGGGAACGGTTTCTCCGGTCTGGAGATTGACAGAAATAAGGGAACTGTCTGTATTTGACAATGCAGATTTTGCAATGTATGCCGTTCCATTTATGATGAGTGCATCTTCCAGTGATGTTCCCGTATAAATTTCCTTTGTGTCTTTTGTATCCATGTTGTACAGTGAAACGGAATTGTTGCCCTGAATGAACAGAATGCTATTTCCGCACTGTCGAACAGTTTTCAGTTTTGCTTTTGGTGTAAACAATTTTGTTGTTTTTGCCTCTCCTGTCTGCCCATCAGAAGTTACCAGCAGGACATCTTTCCTTGTATTTTTTGACCATAGAACTATGCCTTGAGTACTGATGAGCAAGTTTGTGTGAGATGGATTTGAGGCTATTTTTGTTGGCTGTGTCATGCCGTAATTTGACGTATAGATTGAATTTTCCGTAAGGAAATAATAGGTGTCTCTGTCTGAGTCAATGTCATGAATGAACTGAAAGTTTTTTTCTGTAATGGGTTGTAGTGTATAGGTTTCTGATTCAACAATGTCGGACATTGTATAGATATCGCCTTGTGTTGTACCCATGAATATTGTGTTTCGGTTCTTTGCAATTGCTGTAATTGAATCTCGGCTCTTTAAGCCTGAAAAATTCTTTATGAGAATTCCTTCTTGAACGCTGTATGATGTTTTCTTTTTTATGCATTCTTCCAGAGTTTCGTATGATAAAAGCTTTAAAGTGTAACCTCGTCCTGTAGCGCTTATGTAATAGAGTCCTTTTTCATCGGTGTTTGTTCCTGTTACGATGAAAGGTGATGTTGCCGGGCTGTGAACGAGTATTTTTCCACTGAGTGCATCAATAATGTACAGTCCGTTATTTTTTACCCCTGCAAAAAAGCGGTTCTGCATGTTTCCTGTTCCAAATAGAATTGGCTGCTCGAGGTCTCCTTGTGTCTGAAACTTGGCAATTACTTTGTCTTTTGCAAAGTCGTAATAATATAAAAAACCTGATGGCGAATACATGACTGCATTTTTTTCTGACGCACCTGTTTTTGCCATTGTTATTATGCTCGGTATGTCCTTAATTCTTTTATTGACGAGTCCTGTTTTTGCATTTAAGACATAAATGCCGTTAACGGCTGCTGTTCCAACTATAATATAATTACCTTTTTCTGAGTATGAGATGCATGTGACGGAATCTTTGAAGCGTTTTGTGAATTTTTTTGACAGATTCTTCCAGTCCAAAACGGTGATTTTATTGATTGTCAGGGAATCAGTTTCATAAACTGCCAGTTCGGATGTTTGAGGATTTTTTGCGGTAGCTCCAATTGTTAAATCACTTATCTGGTAGTGTTCTCCAGTGCTGTTGTTGTTCCAATGTATAATGAATCCGTCTGTTCCCGATGAAAAAAAAGAATCGCTGTCATTTGTTGCTGTTTGCATTGAAAGCAGTGCTGTTACTTTTCCATTATGTGATTGCGTAGAATTGTAAGATTTTGCTGCCAAAAGTGAAGTTGCGAGCAGTGAAATTGATAATGCTATGGGCAGAAATTTCTTCATGTATAGATCTCCTTTTTCAAGGGTTATTTAGAAAAAAAGTATGTTATGTCTCCCATTATGGCAATTGCCATAAGGAATCCTATAAAGGCTATTCCTATGAATTGTATATAATACAGTAGTTTTGGATTGATTTTTTTCCTTGAGATACATTCGATGAATGCAAAGAGTATTAATCCTCCGTCCAAAATGGGAACGGGAAGCAGATTCGTTATGAACAATGACAGACTTATGATTGCAAGCAATTGCAGTGTGCTGACAATGCCGATATGAATGCTTTCTGCAAATCCTTGTTTTACGGTGTCTCCAAGCATTGTTGTTATTCTTGCAGGTCCAGAAACGGCACTAGTAATTTTTACTCCCTTGAAAAGGAGCGATATGCCTTTGACGGTTAGCCTTCCGAGTTTTAGACATTCGGTGCAGCCTTCCCGTAATGCAGTTAAAAATCCATAGGGACCGTAGTGCCGTTCCAAAACAGAGTCGGGAGACGATACAATGCCTATTTTCCCGCTTCCTGTTTCAGTATCAAGCAATGTGTGCAATTTTATTTCATGTGTACCATCATCTCTTGTTACTGTTATTGTAATGTCCTTGTCGGGATTTATGGCAATGTATTCTGCGATTTCTGAAAAATCTTGCATCTGAATGCCGTCAATGGATGTTATGGTATCACCTGTTTTCATTCCTGCATCATGTGCAGGTGAGGGCATTCCTTCGTATACTTCATCGGCCATGCTGACTGTTGTACCTGCGGTGTAGTAAGTGTAGCCCATGAGTGCAATGATGGTAAATGCAAGGAATCCGAAAATGAGGTTAAAAAAAGGACCCGCAAATGCAATGATGAGTCTCTTTAATGGATGAACACCGTAAAATGAGTCTCTTTCTCCTTGTATGCTGGAAAGTTTTTTTTCGATTGCTGTTTGATAATCATGTTCTCCTTTCATGCTGCAGTATCCGCCCAAAGGAATGAGTGATAGTCGGTAGTCTGTTCCTTTGATGTTTTTGTGCAGCAGTATAGGCCCCATTCCTATTGAAAAAGCTTCAACTTTGACTCCAAATGATCGTGCTGCGGTAAAGTGTCCAAGTTCATGAAAAAAAATAAGGAAACCAAGCCCAAGAATTCCTAATAGTATTGACAACCGTAACCTCCATTGTTAGAAACAAGCACTGATATTGCTTTGTTACGGGCTTTTTTGTCTGCCGAATATATTTTTTCGATGGAATCAGGATTTTCAGACCAGTCTTCTTGCAAGACTTCGTTGACAATGTGACTGATTTGTGTATATGAACATTTTTTTTCAAGAAATGCTTGTACTGCAATTTCATTTGCCGCATTAAATGCTATTGTATAGCTGTTTGATTTTTTAGCACAATCATAGGCATATTGCAAAAGAGGAAATGCATCCAATCGAGGAGGAAAGAATGTCATTGTGTTTCCTGCGAGATTGAATGGGGTCAAGTAATTTGCCTTTATGTCTGGCCATGTGAGTGCATCGAAAATTGGATGCCGCATGTCAGGATTTGAAATTTGTGCATAGAGCATTCCATTATGTGTACGAACCAGACTGTGGATCAAGCTTTGCGGATGAACTACTACTTGTACTTTTTCTGGGCTTATGTCAAAAAGCCTGCATGCTTCAATGACTTCCAGGCCTTTGTTTGCAAGTGTTGAACTGTCGATGGTTATTTTTTTCCCCATATTCCATGTAGGGTGATGTAATGCCTGTTCGACAGTTACATTTTTCAATTGATCTTCTGTGAAATCTTTGAATGGCCCACCACTGGCTGTAATAATAACTTCCTGTATGTTCTGTTTGCCTGCCTGGTTTATTAGGCTGAATATTGCACTGTGTTCACTATCAACTGGTATAACGTTTGCCTTGTGTTCCTGTGCAATTTTCTTTACTACAGGCCATGCCATGACTACTGTCTCTTTGTTTGCAAGTGCTAAATCCATTCCTGCCTGCAAGACTAGTACAGATGGTTCTAGGCCTGCTGCTCCTGCAATGCCGTTGACGGCAATGTCAGCACCACATGATGCTATAAGCTTCTGTATGCCTTGAATTCCCTCTTCAATAAATAATGTTCCTTGACAATCGAATTCTTTGCATAACGTTTCTAACATTTTTTTGTTATGCCCTGCAGAAAGCCCAACAATGCAGAAATCGTTTTTCATCATACGAACTATATCAATTGTTTGGCTTCCGATAGAACCTGTACAACCGAGAACAAGAATTTTTTTCATGAAAACAAGCCTCTTTTATTATGATAAAATCAAAGGACCATAGAATAGAACTAAGAGGAAATAATAGACAGGCGCTGCTAGTGATATAGAATCTACGCAATCTAAAATTCCGCCTCTGCCAGGAATGATGTTTCCAGAATCTTTTATTTTTGCAGACCGCTTTAAAATTGATTCTACCAAATCACCGACAATGGAGGAAAACGCTACGCATACGGCAAGGATACTGACTTTGACAGGAGAACCTTGAAATAAGAACGGCATGCAGAAATATCCTGCAAATCCTGCTGTCAAAGACCCCAAAAAACCTCCTGCAAATCCTGCAATACTTTTATTTGGACTGGCTTTTATAAAGCCTCTGTTGTTCTTTCCAAACAATATACCGAAAAACCATGCAAAGCTGTCGCACAAAAATACCATGAGCAGAAAAATTGCAATGGCATACGTTGATACGTCATGGCCAAAGCGTGTCATGACTGTCATTCTTGAAACAAAAGTCAATAGGTATCCCGAATAGAGTACAATAAAAATAGAAAAAGATATTCGCTCAAGAGACTCATTGAATGTTTTTGCTGTTACAACTTCTGTAAAAAGTATGAAAAGAACTGAAATGATAAATGCATATGTTATAACTTCATTATTAGTGCCAGGAAAGTATAGGTTTTGAAAAAAAGTCGGTATGACTTCATAAAATGCAGCAATCAACGGAATGAAAACAGCGGCCATAATGATGTACATTCTGCGCATGAGAGCAACTTTTGTAGAAAAAATGTTATAGGCTTCATTTGCCGACATACAACAAACCAGACATATTAAAGCGTGTAAAGCTAAATGGTTATGAAATTTGATAAACACGATTGACAGGATAAGTGGCAGCCCTACAATGAAAATTCCCAATCGTGCTATTAATTTTCTGTTCATACTGGTACTGCTCCAAATCTTCTTGTTCTGTTTTGGAATTGTTTTAAATCAGAAATAAAGTGTTCTTTTGTATATTCCGGCCATAGTGTATCAGAAAATACAAGTTCTGCATAAGCTGAATGCCACATAAGAAAATTGCTTAACCGCTTTTCCCCGCCTGTACGTATTAGAAGATCCAAATCTGGAAGGTCTGGTACATCAAAATATGATGAAAAAGATGATTCGGAAACAGAATTGAAATCAATATTTGTTGCAGCCATTTTTTTTACGGCACGTATGATTTCATCCCTTCCACCATAATTAATTGCAAGATTCAATGTTAGTCCTGAAAATTTTTCCGTGTCGTGCTCTGCTTCTTTTATATCATTTTGAATGGCTTTTGGTAAACCTGAAATATCCCCAAGGAGTTTTATGCGTATTTGATTTTCTTTATAAAAAAGAAGTTCTTTTATTAAATGCGAATGAATTAAATTCATGAGGAACCCAACTTCCTGTTCAGTTCTCTTCCAGTTTTCTGTAGAAAACACGTATAAAGTCAGATAAGGAATTCCAACGTCAGCAGCAGCTTTTGTTATTTCTTTTGCTCGTTTCAATCCCTCTTCATGTCCATTAGTTCTCATCAAGTTTCTATTTTTTGCCCATCGCCCGTTACCATCCATGATGATTCCGACATGAGAGGGGAGTTTACTCTTGTCTAACTCTATAGTGTTTTCCATTACTCAGTCCATTATTTCCTTTTCTTTGGCAGCATAGACTGTATTGATTTCTTCTATATATTTATCAGTGATTTTTTGAAGCTTATCAGTTTCTGTTTTCAGCTGATCTTCTGTAAGCTCTCCTGCTTTCTGCTGTTTTTTTAGGCTATCATTGCCGTCACGACGAATGTTTCGAATGGTAGTCCTGTAGTTTTCGGCTACAGATTTGGCCTGCTTTACCAACTCCTTTCGGCGTTCCTGTGTTAAAGGAGGAATTGCAATGCGAATGACTTTTCCATCATTGCTTGGATTTAGTCCAAGTTCTGCTTTTTGAATGGCTTTTTCTATTGCAGAGATGAGAGATTTATCGAAAGGCGAAATGACGATTGTTCTTGCTTCTGGAACAGAAATGCTTCCTACCTGATTTAGAGGTGTTGGTGTCCCATAATAATCAACACGAACCTTGTCAAAAATAGAAGCACTGGCTCTACCTGTACGGATTGAATTATATTCTTCTTTCAAACTATTAACGGTCTTTTCCATACGACTTTCATTGTCGTTTGCCATAAATTCCTCCTATGCAATATATTAATTTTTAAAATACAATAGTGACGGCTTAAAAAGCCGTCACCAGTTTTAAGAGATGTTAATCCTTTCCAAGAAGTAAGAGTACAATTTCTCCAAATTCAAGTTTTGCACCAACTTCCTTTGAAACTTCATCAAGCTTTGCAGTCACAGTCTTTTTGTCGTCTTTTACAAACATCTGGTCTACAAAACAAATTTCTGCAAGGTGCTTTTTAATTTTTCCCTGCAAAATTCCAGCCTTAACATTTTCAGGTTTCGATGCGACTTTTTCATCCTGATCCATCTGTGCCTTGAAAATCTCAGTCTGCTCGTCAATATAAGACTGTGGTACATCTGACTGCTTGATATAAGCAGGTGTAAAAGCTGCAAGATGCATACAACAATCTCTTGCAAATGTTTTTACAGAATCTGAAGTAGATCCCTTGACAATTGTGACTGCAGCAGTCTTATTGTCTGAATGAATATAGATGCCGGCAACAGAATTTTCAGGAACGTCAATAACTTTTACCTTGCTCAAGGACATGTTTTCGCGTGTTCTTGTTGCAAAATCAAGTAATACATCAGAAAGATCCTTTTCCACCTGAGTGTATCCTTTTTCAAAAATGGTATCAATTATTTTATTTCCACTTGCAATGAAGTCTTCGTTGTTTGCAACAAAGTCAGTTTCACAAACAAGCTCTGCAATGGCAATTTTATTACCCTGCTGTTTTATAAAGATGCGTCCTTCTTTTGTTGCTCTTTCGGCTCTCTTTGCTACTGCTGCAAGACCTTTTTCTTTAAGCAATTTTACAGCAGCTTCCATGTCTCCATTTGTCTCTGTAAGAGCTTTCTTACAGTCCATCATTCCTGCACCTGTTTGTTCGCGCAGTTCTTTTACCTGTGTAGCTGTGATAGCCATTCTATGTCTCCAGTATTAAGTCTTATTTATAGAGTTTGTCTTCGTCTATAAATTCCTGTTCATCCCTTCTATTTGCTTCTACATCCTCTTCTTTTGTTTCTGTAGGAGTGTAGTTTGAATAGTCTACAATTTCCTCATCTTCCTTCTTTGTAGAAGCGTCTGTCATTACATCATCATCATCATTCAATGTTTCGATGATTTTAAGTCCCTGCTCGTTGTCTGCATCAATTACAGCATTTGCAATAATAGATGTAAAGAGACTGATTGCACGGATTGCGTCATCATTACCAGGAATAGGGTAGTCGATTCCTTCTGGATTACAGTTTGTATCAACGATTGCAACGATAGGAATGTGCATTCTGCGTGCTTCTGCAACTGCAATCTGTTCTTTGTGAGTATCAATAATAAAAATTGCTCCTGGCAATTCTTTCATTTCCTTGATACCACCATAATTTTTCGTAAGCTTTTCTTTTTCTTTAAGAAGCTGTGAAACTTCTTTCTTTGTGAGGTTGTCAAATGTTCCATCAACTTCCATCTTTTCTATTTTCTTGAGACGAAGAAGAGATTTTTTAATTGTTGAAAAATTTGTAAGGGTACCACCGAGCCAACGATTGTTTACATAAAATTGTCCACAGCGTTCTGCTTCTTTTTGAATGGCCTGCTGTGCCTGTTTTTTTGTACCTACAAAAAGAACGCTTTTTCCTGCAGCTGTTACTTTTCTAATTTCTTCATAACTATCTTTGATAGCTGCAATTGTCTTCTGAAGATCAATAATGTGAATTCCATTGCGCTCTGCGAAGATATACTTCTTCATGCGTGGATCCCAACGCTTTACTTGATGTCCGAAATGTACTCCAGACTCAAGAAGACTCTTCATGGTTACTACTGCCATGATTAACTCCTTCACCGGAAAATTTATTGCATTAATTGCAATCGAATTTTCCACCTAACCTTATTTCTCGCTACTGTTGCCAGTACGGAAGATTACATCAAAGCCAGTAACGAACCGTTCTTTGCTTTGAGGGTAAAATTATCGAATAAAGGGATAATTTTGCTCCTTAAACATATCATATAGCTCAAAAATAGGCAACCCCATTATGCCGCTTTCTTGACCATCGATTTTTTTTATGAAACAGGATGCAAGTCCTTGAATTCTGTAGCCTCCTGCGACTCCGTGCCATTCTCCTGTATTTACATACCATTCAATTTCCGTTTCTGTCATGGGAGCAAAAAAAATTTTGTTTACATTTGTTCTTGTTGTTATGTCGTGCAATTCTCCGTTGTACAGTGCAAGTCCTGTGATGACTTCATGTGATTTTCCTTGAAATGTTCTAAGCATCTGCATCGCACTTTCCTTGCTGTCAGGCTTTCCGTATAATTTTCCTTTAAAATGAATTATGGTGTCTGCCCCTAATACCCATCCGACAGTTTCCTGTTCTGTTGCTATTCTTCGTACAACGGCATTGACTTTTTTACATGCTAAATATTCTGGAACATCTTTTTTTGCAATGTTTTCTGTAATTGATTCATCAATGTCAGGAGGATTTACAACGAACGGAATGTTTAGCAGCCTTAGAATTTCTTGCCGACGTGGTGATGATGAAGCTAATATAATAGGATCCATAAGTTTCCCCTGAAATCTTTTTGTGTTTGTGTTGTTGACAACATGAATGTAAAATTATATTCTTTGTACATAATCCTGTGAGAGATTAGCTCAATTGGATAGAGTATCGGCCTCCGGAGCCGAAGGTTGTGGGTTCGACTCCCATATCTCTCATACTGAATAAAAAACGGGCAGCCTTTTCATTTTTGAAAGTAAGACTGCCCGTTTTTTATTGCATGTTTGTATTAGTTGTTTTCAGACTGAAGAGCCTTAAGGAGATTAAGAGCCTTGAGACGAACAGGTGTTGCAAATTTGTAGTTTGAAGCAATTTCTGCAACGGATTCAATCATTGGCTTCTTATCCTGAGCTGTAGGAGCAAGCTTTTCATAGGCATCAAGAATTTCATATGCAAGAGAACTTGTTGGGTTCAAAGCTGCATATTTGTGCTGGATGAATTCAATTGTATTAAGAACTTCATCATTTTTGTTGATTCCAATGTTTCCAAGAGAACGTACTGCTGCACTGACTACCATTGGTTCTGCATCATCTGTTACAATTGTAAGGAGTGCATTCTTGGATTCTTCAGTTTTGAGTTCTCCAAGAAGATCGCATGCTTTTGCACGAATGTCTGGGAAATTGTTCATCAAGCGTCCATTCTGCCTTACTCTCGTTGTAATGCCTTCTCCTGCAAGATTCTTAAGGGCAACCCTCTGTTCTTCAGAAACCTTTCCACTCTTTACAGAATCCTCTAGGTACTGGAGAGCAACGAGCTTGTTGTCATAGTCCTGCGAATTTGCTAGCTCCGTAATGATTACATCCTGAACGCTGTTCAAGTAGATGTCTTCAACAGATGTTTCATTAGAGCTCTTCTGGTTCTGAGCAAAGGCTACTGTGCTAAGGAGCATAAGGCATGTACCATATGCAATAGTTTTCAATAATTTCATTTTTGAGTTTCCTCCTGACTGATACGTAAGGTGATTATATACCACAATTGATAAAAAATCAATTCGGCATATCTTAAATCTATTATTATAACAATATGTCTATATTGTCGGTTACAGTTCTGGTAAATGAACTTTCCATTCTCCGTTTATTTTTCTTAGGTTGTAGTAAACTGTGTCGCCGACGTATCTTCCTTCTTGATCCTTTCGAATCTGAACAACTTTGACAAGAGAATCTGACAGGTATCTGATTTCATCAACATTTTTACCTGTCCTAGAAGGAATGAACACATATTTAAAGTAATCTTCAAGTGTATTTATTTTCAATCCTTTTACAGGAAGTCTTTTTTGGGCTTTCTGAAGATTGCTCTTCTGAGACCAGTATTTGATGCTTTCTTCATCAAGATATTTGAGCCACTCATTATAGTTTTGATCTGCCATGACACTCTTGAGGTCTTCGATGAGCTCAAGGACTGCTTTTTTATCCGCGCTAAATGTTTCATGAGTAATCTTAGAACCGTCTGCAATCTGTTCGATGGAACGTGAATATTCTTCATCTACAACTTCTTCTTGAGGTTCCGGCTTAGGCTCTTCTTTTTTTGAGTTTTGCTCAGGAAGAGGGTTTTGAATATTCTTTACGGGCTGTTCCTGTACAGTTTGTTTTGGCGCTTCCTTTTTTGCAGGTTCTGTTTTTTCCTGTTTTGGCTCGGGGACAGGTTCTTTTTTTGCAGGTTCAACTTTCTTTGGTTCTTCAAGAGGTTGAATTTCCTGCTTTGGAATTTCTGTAACTGTTTCTATAACGGGTTCTGTTTGCTCCTGCTGTGGTACTTTATCCGCAGATGAACAGGTAGAAACACAGCCTGTGACTAGCAGAGATGCTGTAATAACACCAACTGTTTTTGCTATATTAATATTCTTCATAAAGTTAATACTAATATTAATTAACCTTTTGGTCAAATGTTTTTAATCGTTGAATTCTTTTTTTTGAAAAATAGGATTGATGTGCTGCTTTTTCTTGTAAGTCCTGTATTGGGGCTCTGCATGAAAATAGTTCTGTAGGCATTATGACAATCTCTGAAAACTGAAGTTTTTTTGATATTCCATAAAATGAATTTTTATGATATCTTTAGGCTTTCTTGTAGAGGTGGTGCAAATTGATTACAGCAGTATTTCCCGGATCGTTTGATCCGCCTACGTATGGACATCTTAACATAATAGAGCGGGCCAGCCGTCTATTTGATAAAATTGATGTCGTCATATCAATAAATCCCGATAAAAAATACTTGTTCTCAGAAACTGAACGGTACGAGATGCTAAAGAAGCTGACATGTATGTATGAAAATGTTGAAGTTCATACATGCAATACATTGATTGTAACCTATTGTAAAAAGGTTGATGCAAAAGTTCTGTTGCGAGGAATTCGCAATACAAATGATTTTTCATATGAATTTGACCTTTCTCTTATTAATAAATCCTTAAACAATCAAATAGAAACGCTTTTTGTACCTACAGAACAACGTTTTTTTCTTATTCGCTCTAGTAGCATCAAAGAAGTGGCTCGCTTTGGAGGCGATGTCAGTGCGATGGTTCCGCCTATAGTTGAAAAAGCAATAAAGCAAAAGTATAATTGATTTATTGATTTTGACAAAAAAAACAAAAATGTCAGCTTTTTGATTGACAAAGAAAGCGAAATATATGTATAATCTTGACATGAAATGGGAGTCTGTAGTATTATAAGCAACGTTATACAGATGACTAAAAATAAATAGCGAGGTTATATAATATGGCAGTACCTAGATCAAAAACTTCAAAAGCCGTAACAAAGAGAAGACGTGGTGTTAATATGCACCTTGATACGCCTAATCTTGTTGAATGTGCAAACTGCGGCAATCTTATTATGCAGCACCATGTATGCCCAAAATGCGGTTTTTATAAGGGTCGTCAGGTAATTACACCTGAAGTAAATGGTTAAACTAGGAGAATACAATGGCAGAAGATGAATTGTTTGAAAAAATGAAGGAAATCATTGCTGGAAAGCTTGATATTGAGCCTGAAAAGATTAAGCTCGAATCATCTTTCCGTGGTGACCTTGGTGCAGACAGTCTTGATACATACGAACTTGTGTATGCAATTGAGGAAGAGATTGGTGTTCAGATTCCTGATGATAAGGCAAATGAGTTTGAGACTGTTGCAGATGCTTATAACTTTATCAAGGAAAACAAATAGTTCTATCAAATAAGGGCTAATAAAGGCACAGTATATATGATACTGTGCTTTTTTTGTTTTTAAATTACAATGAGCAGTGATGAGGATAACGATGAATTTACGAGACAGAATATATGAATCAAAGAAAATGTATCCTGAGCGAAAAAAACAACTTGAAGAGTTTTGCAGGAATCTTGATTTGCATTTTAAAAACCTGAATATGTTGGATTTAGCTTTTCACCACAGGTCCTTTTCAAATGAAAATGAAGATCACAGGCTGTATAACAATGAACGTTTGGAATTTCTTGGTGATAGTGTGCTGGGACTTTCTGTTGCGGCTTTTTTGTATGAAGACATGATGGATAATCCTGAAGGTGATCTCGCAAAAATAAAGGCTGCTGTTGTCAGTGAGCAGACACTTGCTCCTATTGCGAAAGAAAAAATGCACATAGATAAGTATTTGATTCTTGGGAAAGGTGAAGAAAAAACAGGTGGAAGAGAAAAGAAAGCTATTCTTGCAGATGCTGTAGAAGCTGTAATAGGTGCACTGTATCTTGATTCTGGCTATAAGATTGCTGAAGCTTTTGTTTGGAAAATTATTGTTCCGGAAATCCGTAAAGTTCAGAATTTCAAAGGCGTGAAGGATTATAAGACCATCCTTCAAGAATATTATCAAAGAAAGCACAAAATTTGCCCAAAATATGAACTTTTAAAGTCTGTAGGACCTGACCATGACAAGACCTTTGTTATGTCTGTAAGGCTAGGAGATGTAAGTTACGGACCTGCAGAAGGTAAAACAAAAAAATCTGCACAGCAAACTGTTGCAAAAATAGCCTGTGAAGCTCTTGGATTGGAATAGTTTTTTTGCCGGATGTAACCGTCCGGCTTTTTATTTGTAATATTTTCAATAAAAAAAGGATAATCTGTACTCACAGATTATCCTTTCAGCGGTAGAAGGGAGTCGAACCCTCGTCATCAGCTTGGAAGGCTGAGATAATGAGCCGTTATATGACTACCGCAAGTGATGATTATACTATAAAGATTTTTATTTTTTTTGTCAATCACTTTGAGAAAGAAAAATAGATTTTTTTTTGAAACTCGACATTATCATTCATTCTATGCTATACTTTTTTATAATTTTATATAGGTGTCGTAGGAGGATTACCTTTATGGAAACGTTTTTTAAGCTAAAAGAAAGAGGAACCTCGATAAGCAAGGAAGTTGTCGCTGGCATAACTACATTTCTTGCTATGTCTTACATCCTTGCTGTAAATCCTGGTATTTTATCTGAATCTGGCATGCCATGGAATGCTGTTTTTACGGCAACTGCAATTTCTTCTGCCATTGCCACTCTCGTCATGGCTTTTTTTGCAAATCTTCCTGTAGCACTTGCTCCTGGACTTGGACTGAATGCTTTCTTTACCTATACAGTTGTTCTTGGAATGGGCTGTTCATGGCAGTTTGCATTGACAGCAGTTCTTATGGAAGGAATCCTTTTTGTAATACTATCTCTTGCTGGGATTCGCGAAGCAATCATTAAGTCTATCCCTTCAACATTAAAAAAGGCTGTTGCTGTTGGAATTGGACTTTTTATTACATTAATAGGTCTTGCCAATGCTGGCATTGTTGGAAATGATACAGGAACTCTGATAGGTTTTGAGAACCTGAATTTTGGACATGCATCAGCATTGGTTGCCGTGTTTGGACTTGTTATCACAATCATTCTCTATATACGCAAAGTGCCAGGCGCGATACTTGTTGGCATCGCTTTGACAACAATCATTGGAATTCCATTCGGAATAACTTCAATACCTGAAAATTGGGGGCCTTTTTCTGTACCTTCTGCCCCCTCTTTGTTTCAGTTTGATTTTTCACAATTGTTTACACTGAAATTTTTCATTGTTTTTTTCACTTTTTTGTTTACCGACATGTTTGACACAATTGGTACGTTGATGGGTGTCGCCGAACAGGCAAACTTAAAGGATAAAGATGGAAATATTTTCAATGCAAAACAGGCACTTCTTGCAGATGCTGTTGGTACAGTGGCAGGAGCTTGCCTTGGAACATCAACTGTTACAAGCTTTGTTGAATCTACATCAGGAGTTGCTGCTGGTGGACGAACGGGGCTTTCCTCTGTTGTAACGGCCGTCTTCTTTCTTCTCGCACTGTTCCTTACGCCTTTATTTTCTCTTATTCCTGCTGCAGCAACCGCTCCTGCATTGATTTTTGTAGGATATCTCATGATGAAATCAATTGTTTCAATCAAGTTTGACGATCCAACAGATGGTATTCCTTCTTTTATTACAATAATGGTAATGCCTTTTGCATATTCTATTTCTAAAGGAATTTCATGGGGTGTCATTTCGTATGTTATCTGCAAAGTCGTAGGAAAAAAAGCAAAGGACATTCCTGTTGTTACATGGATTCTTGCTGTAATCTTTATTGCAAATATCATATTTGAGGCAGTGAAATAACATCGTATGGAAGAAGAACACTATCAGCGTCCGACTTGGGATGAATATTTTATGGAAGTCGCCCGCTCCATTGCAAAACGTTCTACGTGTGATAGGGGAAGGCTTGGTTGTGTCATAGTTCGTGACAATCAGATTTTGGCAACTGGATATGCAGGTTCTCCAGCAGGACTGCCACATTGTGATGATGTTGGTCATCTAATGAGAAAAGTTCTGCATGCAGACGGTTCCATTACGCAGCATTGTGTTAGAACTGTCCATGGAGAACAGAATGCAATCTGTCAAGCTGCAAAGAGGGGCGTTTCGATAGATGGTGCAACTGTATACTGCAAGATGACACCTTGTAGAACATGTGCAATGCTTTTAATAAACTGTGGTATAAAACGTGTCGTTTGCGAAAAGCATTATCACGATGAAGATGATTCTATGGAAATGTTCAAAATTGCAGGTGTCAAAATAGAACATTTGGAAGATGAAGTTCAGACATATGAAAATATGTAGGACCTTGTAATACAGAGAGAGCCGTGCATGTGCACGGCTCTCTCTGTATATGGTTATCGTTTATAAATTTTCTGCTAGCCAAGCCTTAAATGAGTCGTAATCCTTTTCCATTGGAATTGCCCGATCTTCAAGGTGCATGACCTTTTCAAGTCTGTCAGGCATACTAGGAGTCCGTCCGATAGCATTCTGAACGGTTGCACCAAACTTTGCAGGATGAGCCGTTTCAAGAATAATGCCCACTGCGTTTTTATGTATTACTTCTTGTCCCCAAGAAGGAACATTGGCTGTCATGCCCGGTTTTGAAATGTCACCCTTGTCACCATTGACAAGTTTTTCCATGCCTCCGTTTCTCATGTCGTACCATGCTTTCCATGCAACGGCACCATGAGGATCAATGATGTATCCTGTTTTTTCGTTGCATAGTCTAACAGCTTCAAGCGTTCCCTTGTCATCCGTCCAGTATGAAGCAAACATTTTTCGGACCTGTTCAAGGCTGTACATGAAAGAAATCCTTTCATAATTGCTTGGAGCACCAACGTCCATTGCATTGCTTAATGTTGCCACAGATGGACGAGTGTTGTAGTCTCCCGTTGCAATCCAGTCTGGAATGGTGTGGTTTGCATTTGTTGCAGCAACGAAACCGGCAATTGGAGCACCCATTTCAGCTGCTATGAGTCCGCTTGTAAGGTTTCCAAAGTTTCCACTTGGAACAACTGCAATGATGGAAGGATTTTCAATTTTGCTGTCATGAGGAATTCTGTTGTGAACAACAAGAGATGAATACATGTAATAGAAGCTTTGCGGCAGCAGACGAGAGATGTTAATGGAATTTGCAGATGAAAGTCTGAATTTGTTGCGGAGTTCAACATCCGTGAATGCTGTCTTTACAAGTTTCTGACAGTCATCAAATGTACCTTTGACTTTCAGGGCACGAACGTTTCCATCAAATGTTGAGAGCTGCTTTTCCTGCAGAGGAGAAATCTTTCCGTCTGGATAAAGGATTGTTACATCAATGCCTGATACATTATGAAAGGCACTTCCAACGGCAGAGCCTGTGTCACCACTGGTTGCAACCAGAATGTGCAGGTTGTCATTTTCATTTCTGTTGAAATAAGACATTACGCGTGCCATAAAGCGAGCACCGAAATCCTTGAACGCACATGTAGGACCGTGGAAAAGCTCAAGTACGTAGGTCACAGGATCAATAGGAACAATCTGTGGCATGAATGGATATGCATCTTGAATGATGGCTTCAAGATCAGAATCTGGGATTTCTCCTTCTACATACGGTTTTGCCATTTCGAATGCAATTTCACGGAAAGAAGGTTCTGGAATCTTGAAAAGATAGTTTTTGTCCAGTTTTGGAAATGATGTTGGAACATACAGTCCGCCCGTCTGAGCGTTCATGCCGTTTAATACAGCCGTTCTGAAGTCGGCCTTAACAGTTTTGTCTCTTGTATCTGTGTAAACCATTTAAAATACCTTACTATAGCAATGTTTTCTATATGCTATCAAAAAAATACATGTATTTCAAGGGCTTGGACGGTACAGGAAATGGGTTTTGCATCATGAAAAAATGCCCTGAATCAAAAAACACGATTCAGGGCATGATAGAGGTTTTGAGTCAAGAATTACTTTCCAAATTCTTTCTTAAGGAAATCCAAATCAAGTTCAGGATACAATACATGTGCAGAAAGCAGTTTGTTTACTCTGGATTTTGCTTCAGCAACAACTTCGTCCGAAATATCTATTTTACCCTTTGCAGGCTTGCCGTCTTTTGTAAGTCCTGGCTTTGTGTTTTTGAGGACAAAGTCAATGATGTCGGCAACGGTCTGCATATCCTGCTCGTTCATTCCAAGCGTAGTAAGAGCCGGTGTCCCGATTCTGATGCCGCTTGTCCACCATGCACCGTTCTTGTCATAGGGCAGGGCGTTTGCATTTGCCGTTACTCCGCATTTGAATAATGCTGCTTCTGCCTGCTTTCCTGTAAGGCCGTAGCCCGTTACGTCTACAAGCATGAGGTGATTGTCTGTGCCACCTGTTTGCAGTGGCATTCCATGTGCGATACACCCTTCTGTAAGAGCCTTTGCATTTTTTACAACGTTATGAGCCCATTCCTGATACTGTGGTGTTCTGGCCTCTTTCAGAGCAATGGCTTTTGCTGCCATGACATGACCGAGCGGTCCTCCAAGTACCATAGGGCATCCTTTGTTTACGTAATCTGCAAATTCCTTTTTGCATAAAATCATGGCACCGCGAGGTCCTCTGAGAGTCTTGTGAGTTGTCGTTGTTACTATGTCCGCCCATTTTACAGGATCATAATCACCTTCAAACACTTTTCCCGCTACAAGTCCGGCAAAGTGAGCCATGTCTACCATGAGAACAGCACCGCATTTGTCTGCAATCTGGCGGAACCTCTTAAAATCTATTTTCCTTGGATATGCGGAAAAACCTGTCAACAGAATGAGCGGCTTTACTTCCATTGCCTGTGTTTCGATTGCATCATAATCTAAAAGACCTGTTTCTTTGTCTACACCATAGGGGTGGCTTTCAAACATACGGGCAGACACGTTCATTCTGTATCCGTGCGTTAAATGTCCTCCACAGGAATAGTCCAGTCCCATAAGCTTCTGATTACCAAATTTCTTTCGGAGCATGTCAAACTGTTCTGCCGTCAGATCATTCAGAGACTTTACACCGAGTTCTTCCAATGTTGGCGTTTCAACTTTTGCACTCAAAATTGCCCAATATGCAACAAGATTCGTGTCTGCTCCAGAATGAGGCTGAACATACGCATAGTCTGCACCAAACAGGGCTTCTGCCTCATGTGCAGCAGTATTTTCTACAGCGTCTATGTTTACACATCCACCGTAATAACGGTGTTCTGGATATCCTTCCGCATATTTGTCAGTAAGCAGGTTTCCCATTGCTGCCTGTACGTTCAGGGAACAGTAATTTTCAGATGCTACCAGTTTCAAGTGAGAACGCTGGTTTTCCAGCTCGTTTACGATTGAAGCTGCAATATCAGGTCCGACAGCGGCAACCTGCTGAAGGTTTGCGACATAGGCGCACATTGCTGCAGATGGCTTTCCGCTACAATGGGCAAGGTAATTTTCTAATGGTTCAGACATTTTTAACCTCGACTAAAATAAAGCAACCTCTAAAAAACAGAAGTTTTTAGAGGTTCTTATAATGAACTGGGCAGAAAATATGTTTCTGACAGCCCCTTGTTTTTGCTTTGCTGTTCAACAAACAGTTAAACAGCAAAGCTGTACATTCATTCTAGCGGATTTTTTAAGAATAGGCAACATCGAAATCTAAAAACGCCCTTTATAACCAAGTTTCCGCAATTTGCTTTGGGTTATAAGGAGTAATTTTGTTCCGGTAAAGGCTGTCTCGGCAAAATCGCATTCTGTCAATTCACTGGGAATTTCCATGTTGGTAAGAGATGAGCATCCTTTAAACGAATCTTTTTCGACCCGTTTGAGTGATGCTGGCAAGTTTATGGATTTTAAGGACTTGCAACCTTCAAACATGCCGCATGTTTTTCCGACGGCAATGCTTGCACATGCAATCTTTCTGAGACTGTCAGGCAGTACGACGGATTCCAGCGCCTCGTAGCCGCTCAGACCACCGATTGTCCGTACGGTGTCAGGAAAAACAATTCTTTTTATTGTTTTGTTTTTCTTTGCTCCGTTTAATCCGCAGAAAAAGTCCCCGACTTCAAGAACCGGAAGCCCTTGGATTGTATCGGGAATGATGACATTTGGTGATTTTCCCGTGTATTTGACGATTCTTGCTCCTTCCAAGTCGGCAGTAAGTTCTACAACGAAGTCGTTCTCGCTGTTTGCTGTTTCGGCAAAGGCTGCAAACGAGCTAAAGCACAGCAGTGTCATGAAAAGTACGGCAATGGAAAAATGTTTTTTCATCATGATGTGATACCCTCGGTTTTAAGATGCGGCAAGTCTGGCAAACGGTGTCGAATGCTTAACCACCATTTAAGCAAACAAAAAAGGCGGAAAAAGGTAACATTTTTTGCTGTAGGCTCTTTCCTTGAATGCAATTCTGTGATATAAATAGAACGTAATTTTTCGGGCTATAGCGTAGCTGGTTAGCGTGCTTGTCTGGGGGGCAAGAGGTCACCGATTCGAATTCGGTTAGCCCGACTGAAAAATCCTAAGTTCCATATAGGTGGAACTTAGGATTTTTTTATCTATGCAGCTTGCATCTATCGGAGGTACAAGGCTTTATCGCTGAATGCAGTGACAGGATTCTTTTTCCTTTTGTCACGCCCCATGAAATCCGTTCGTATGGCAATGTGGTAGAGAGTTTCCTTGTTCAGGTCTTCAGGAACATAAAATTCAAGTACTGAACGGTCTCTTGTGTGTCTAGTCCCCAAGAAAATAGAATGCAACAAGCAGGGCATTATATGCAAAGTGGGCGAGTGTACCTGCAAAAACAGAGCCTGTTGACTTGAAGCATTTTCTTAGGATGATTCCGCATAGCAAGGCATTTGTAATGGCAGCTATCCCTATGTATCGGTGTGAAAACGCAAAAATGAGCACCCATGCACCTTCTATGCTGTAAGTGAAATATTTTCTCTGTTTCTCTGTTTTGCATGGAAGTTTTTGAGCAAACAGGAGTGATGCTTCCGGCATGAATTGTCTGTACAGAGATTCTTCATAAAATGCACTGACGAATATTCCCGCAATGAAATGAATCCATCCGAATGCTGAAAGAGGTCTCGTTACAGACTGCGAAAGGGAGGCCTGCAATAGTGATGGTATGAAAAAAGATACAGCCTCGATGATGGCGTATACAATAAGCAACAGTCCGAGCGTAGTTGTTCCCCTTGATAGGGCAAAAAAAGGATGCTTCCTGCAGCACGAACTGTCGGTTGCAATGAACTTGTTGTATTGGACAGTCAAAACTATTGAAATGATCAGCTGTTCAACCAAAGGCATCCATGAAAGTGCTCCTGATTCCGTTCCAAAAGGAGTTGCGGAAGTGACAAATAGAGGCGGAATTGTCAGAATAGGAAAAAACAACGCAAATTCAATAAAAAGATATTTTTTTTTCATGAAATATGGTATATAGTATAAACTATATTAAAAGAGAGGTCAATTTGAACTACAACATACTGATTATCATACTGGTTGCATTTGCCTTGCTTATTATTGTTGCGCGCCTTTTTGCAAATTACAGATATACCATAAAGTTTTATGCAAAGGGCTTTGAAGAAGGTTTTTCTTCTTCTGAAATCAGAACGATCCTTTCTCTGCTAAAAAAGTGTGAAATTCTTGATTCGAATACTATTTTTACGTCAGTCAATGTGTTGAACAAGTGCATGTCTCTGTACATGTCGGGTGTTCGCCGTTCTGGCTCTGCACTCAGTTTGTCAGATCAGGTGTTTGTTGAAAAACTGAACAAGCTGCGGGCAAAAATTGCCTTAAGTTCAGAAAACTCCCAGAAAATCCTTAACAGTCATTTTATTGATGTTGGTCAGCGTGTAACGCTCATTTATGAAGGAAAAGGAATCTTTTCTTCTAAAGTGCTTGGAAATTCGGATGAAAACATTGCCCTTGATATTCCTAGGCAAGTTACAAAAGTTCCTGGTCCGACCAATGCAAAAAAAGTGTTTGTGCTTGCTCCTGAAGACTGGCTCCACAAGCGGGTGAGCATCTATTTCTGGAGAAAAAATGATGCATGCTACGTTTTTGACACCTATGTTCATGAAGTGGGAGCTTTTCAGGCTCGCAGCTGCCTGTTCATTGAGCACAGTACAAAGCTTGAACGGACTCAAAAGCGTCAGTCCATCCGAGCTGAATGTCAGATAGAAGCCTCTCTCTATTTGGTGAAAACCAGAATTACAGTTGCTGAAGATGTCGTTATGTCGGATGCCTACAAATGCGTTCTGGAGGATATTAGCGAAGATGGTGCTCTCATTCGTATTGGGGGAAAGGGAAAAAACAACATTCATGTAAAGCTTTCTTTTTACATCAACAGTTCTCCAGTGGAAATGTTTGGTACCATAAAAGCTGTTGAATATAACAAATCCATAAATCAGTCGCGCATGCATTTTGAATGCAAAAAAATAAGCGTTGACATGAAGAATTCTGTCATCAATTACGTTTATTCTACAGTATCTGAAAGCGAAATTGAACGCGATATGGCTATCAGAAGAAGTTGGAGTGATATGTAAAAATATAAAAAATGAGCACAATCGTGTTGAAACTACAACAACAGGTATACTTATATATATAAATGATAAAAGGTAATACTGTTGTAGTTGCAGCACTCGTTTGTGCATTTTTTTTATATGGAAAGCTTGTTTGCGTTCACAATACCGGCTTCATGTCCCTTGTGCCTGCAAAAACGCTCTGCATGGTAAAGGGAAAACTTGTTTCATCTCCAGAAAAAATGTCCTCAAAAGCAGTCTATTCTGCAATTCTCTGTGCAGAACAAGCAACGGGCACGATGGGGAATTATGCTGTCCATTCATCTGCAAAAGGCTTTTTGCAAGTGACCATTCCTTCTTCCCTCATTGATTTCTATTCTGGGGTTTGTTTTGAACAGGGGGAGACGCTGTGCCTGAAGGGGAATTGGAGTGAGCAGAGGAACTGCTTTCAAGTTTCTTCGCTAGAGAGCTGCCAGGGCTATGCAAGTAATCTTGTGGGAACACTGTATCGTGTTCGTGCGCGCTGTAGAATTTCTTTTAAGCGGTTAGTTTCTGCATGGAATGATGCAGGCGGTTTAATAATATCTCTTCTTTCTGGGTCCCGTGTATATTTAAATGATGATGTTGCTGAAGCATTTAGAAATGCAGGCCTTTCGCATATACTTGCATTGAGTGGAATGCATCTTTCCTTTATGGCCGCTCTTTCAGGGGGATTTTTTGCAAAGTTGTTCGGCAAAAAATATGAAGCTGTTGCAAGACTTTTTGGTATTTTATTTTTTGTATGGTTTGCAGGTCTTTCTCCATCGTTATTCAGGGCTTTCTTGTTTTCCATGGTCATTGCGGTGTTGCAGTTTTTCAAGTGCAGGGTTGAAGAAGACTGTTTTCTCCCAGTTCTTGCATTTGTGTTTATGATGCACATCGTGTTGCGTCCTCAGGATGTATTTACGCTTGCGTTCATGCTTTCATATTCTGCATTGCTTGGAATTTTAGTGTGCAGTACTGCTTTTATGCGTTATGGTACATTTCTTTTTCCATCCTCCATTGCTCATTCTGTTTCTTCATCCGTTGCAGCATTTGTTTTTACAGCACCAATCAGCTTTTCCGTATTTGGAGCTGTACACCCTTTTGGCATTTTTGCAACTGTCATTGTATCTCCGCTTGTCAGTGTCTTTTTGTGTATCGCAGTTGCCGGCATTCTTTTTAGTTTGATGATCCCTTTTCTTTCACCCGCATTTAGTTGTATACTGAATGCACTGTATTGTCTAATACTTTTTTTTGTAAGATTTTTTGCCAGAGGATAATGATGAATACACCTGATTATAATTCACCGGCTGCCTTGAAAGCTGTCATGGAAGAGCATGGAATGGCCATGCAAAAGAAATTCGGACAGAATTTTATGGTGAACCCTGCTGCTCGGAACAGTATTGTGGATATGCTTGATATCCATGAAGGTGATGTTGTATGGGAAATTGGACCTGGTCTAGGATGCATGACTCATGAAATCTTACAAAAAGGTGCAAATTTGACTGTGTTTGAAATAGACAGAGGCTTTATTTCATTATTGCATGATTTTTTTGCATTCTATGAAAGCAATAATCTTTTTAGGATAAAAGAAGGTGATGTTTTAAAAAATTGGTTGCCTGAAATATCTGCACAAGGCGTTGATTCTCGCCGTATAAAATTGTTTGGCAATCTTCCTTATAATATTGCAGCAACATTCATAGCAGATACCATTACAAAGGGGTATCTGTTTGACAGATGCGTATTTACAGTGCAGAAAGAAGTTGCAGACAGAATGAGGGCGAAGCCGTCTACAAAAAACTATTCGTCATTCAGCGTTTTATGTCAATGGAGGTATGTTCTTTCTGCAGGTATTGAACTTGCACCAGGCAATTTTTGGCCACGCCCGAATGTTTCATCGCAGGCAGTCCTGTTCATGCCAAAGAATGAAAATGCATCTGCTTGTCCTGACAATGCCTTGTTTGTTCGCCTTGTACATACGCTGTTTTCTCAGCGAAGAAAAACGTTGCAGAATAACATAAAAGGTATGCTGCCCAAAGGCATTGACATGCAAGATCTCTTTGCACAATCTGCAATTTCGCCGTCTGAACGTGCAGAGAATCTTACTGTCGATGATTTTCTTAGATTGTCGGAAACGCTTAATTCTGCTACACTAAATCTTGACGAATAAGGATACCTCGAAAACTGAATTTTTTCGAGCTTCTCATAAGGAATTTCTATGACAGAGAAACAAATTTGCGATAATTTCAGAATTGTTCAAGAACAGATAGCTGCGACAGTTTCTGATGCAGGACGCAGTGCAGGGAGTGTAAAACTTTGTGCCGTCAGTAAATTTCATCCGGTTGAAGAAGTGTCTGCTGCATTGAAAACTGGTCAGATATTGTTTGGCGAAAATCGAGTGCAGGAAGCGTATGCAAAATTTACTGAGATTCATCAAGCAGGGAAAAAATTTGAACTTCATATTATAGGTTCGTTGCAATCAAACAAAGTAAAAAAGGCTGTAGAAATTGCTTCTTGCATTCAATCTGTTGACAGGGAAGACCTGCTGGTCGAAATAGAAAAGCAGTGTGCAAAACTGGAAAAATCGATAGACATCTTTTTTGAGATTCATACAGGTGAAGCCTCAAAAGCTGGGTATGCAGATAAGACGGCTCTGTTTACATCTTTAGAACACATTGAAAAAGGAATGTATGCACATATAAAGCCTGTAGGTCTGATGACAATGGCTCCTTTTACGGATGATGAAAAAGCCGTCAGAAATTCTTTTCAGTCTGTACGCATGTTGAAGGATGAAATCAATGAAAGGTTTCCTGATGTTCCTGTCACAGAGCTGAGCATGGGAATGAGTGGTGATTATAAAATTGCAATTCAAGAGGGCAGTACAATGGTTCGCATTGGTACAGCTTTGTTTGGAGAAAGATGTTAAGGAAACGTTCTGTCTTTTTGTGTCTGTTGCTGTTCTTTTGCATGATTTTCGGTCCTGTTGAAAATGCATACAGTGAGACTTCATCATCAAAAACAGATGATGTCTCTGCGGAACCATATACTGAGGAAGAATTTCCCCAGTGGTCAAAAGATTTGCGGAGAGCAGAAATTTTTTCTCTTGGTGCAATTCCTTTCGCTGCCATTAGTGTTACAATGGCCTACGGTGGCTATCAGTATGCAACTGGTAAGACGAGTTCTTTTCCAAACCCCTTAAGCCGGGACAACAGCTATACGAAAGAAGAAATATTCAAGATTGTCGGAATATCGGCAGGTATTGGATTGTCTATAGGCATTGTTGATTTTGCCATAAGTTATTCAAAGCGCAAAAAAGCCGAAAAAGAACGTTTGCAAGAAGAAGCTCTTCAACGAGAGAATATTCGCACCATTACTCCCGAAGAAGCAGGGAATCTGCTGCATACATCTACTCAAAATGATGATGACTCTGATTCTGATGATGATGTACAGGAGCCGTCACCATCGGAAGACTCTCCTTCAGATGAATCTATTGAGGACTGATATGGCATATTATACAGTTCGAGTTCCAAAGAACTATGAAAAAAATGAACGGTTGGACAAATACATTGCATCAATTCCCAGTGGAATGAACAGAAGCAAGCTTAAAAGTGGGGTTGTAAGTATTCTGGTCAATGGCAGGAATTCCAAGCTTTCTTGCAAGATAAAAGCTGGTGACTGTATTGACATTCTGTGGGAGGATGCAGTTCCAGACAATATTGAACCAGAGGATATTCCTCTTGACATTATATATGAAGATGAAAATGTGTGCGTTGTAAATAAAAAGCAGGGCATGGTTACTCATCCGGCTTGCGGCAACTGGTCTGGCACTTTGGTCAATGCATTGCTGTATCATTGGAACCGAGGTAAAATTTCGCAGGTAAATGAAGCTGCTTCTGACGCTGAGCTTTTGAAAAAACGACGTCCTGGAATTGTCCATAGGCTAGACAAAGATACTTCTGGAATCATAATTACGGCAAAGAATCGGGATTCAGAAGAATGGCTCGGAAGACAATTCCGAAACCATCATCATCTAGTAAAAGAATATATAGCAATTTGCATGAACAGACCTCAACATCAGCATGGTGTAATAAAAACGCAAATAATTCGGGATCCTAAAAACAGAAAGATATTCAGGGCTGTCACAGATACCACCGAAGGAAAATTTGCGCAAACTGCATATTATTGCATTGCGTGTTACGGAGAGTATTCTTTGATGCGTATACGGATTGCTACTGGCAGGACTCATCAGATACGGGTTCACATGAAGTACTTGAATTGTCCTGTATTAGGTGATCCTCTATATGCAAAAAAGGACAGAATCTTTCCGTCTGCTTCATTGATGCTTCATGCCCGGCTATTGAAAATACGACTTCCTCATGAACAGAATGTTCATGTCTTTACAACAAAAACTCCAGTGCGATTTAAAAAGATTTTAAAAGAACTTCATTTGCTGTATCCGAAAGTATTATTGCCTAAAGATAAATAGAAGGTTTTCCATGGATAAACATATCGTCATTATACATGAGCCTTCGAACACAGAACCGTTCGTAGTGCTTCAAAAACCTCGTGGACTGCCGAGTGCACCTCTAAAACCTGGCGATGAAAGCGCATACACTCAGGCAGAGGCTTTGTTTCCTTATCTGAAAAGTGTTACTGGCAAGAAGTCTGTGGAGCATGGTCTTGTTCATCGTATTGATACGGAAACCGAAGGTTTGTTGCTGATAGCTTCCTCTCAGGACTTTTATGATTACATGCAGGACATCCAAAAAAAAAGTCTGTTTGTTAAAACGTATAGGGCTCTTTGTGATGTAAAAATAGGTGATACTGCAAGGCTCATGGAAGATGGTTTCCCCAAATCGCCGTTATTACCTGTTGGTGAATCAGAGTTTGATTGTGTCATATCGTCTTGTTTCCGCCCTTATGGAGTTGGCAGAAAGCAAGTGCGTCCTGTTGTGAAAGCATCAGGACGAGCTGCGACTAAAAAAGCTTCTGCCGAGGTATATGAAACACACGTCTTCGGTCAGTTCAATAATGATCAGTCATGTTGTCAAGTAACATGTTCCATTGCAAAAGGGTTTAGGCATCAGGTTCGGTGTCATCTTGCATGGATTGGGCTTCCAATACAAGGAGATCCCGTGTACTCATCAGGATATTGTACGGAATCAAGTGATTTTTTCTTTACTGCAAGTGGATTGCAGTTTCCGAATAGGAACGGAACAGAAATTTCTTTTTCGATATAAAGAAAAAGTCTTTTTGCTTGCAGGCGCGGAACTTCCTGCAGAATACGCTCAACCCATGGCTGAAGCTTCTGGAGCAGTATTTTTCAGACCTGATTTCCGTGTATGACCGTGAAAGCTGCTACGTGGAGTTTGACAGGAACGCCATGCTGCAGGCGGACAGCAGCATACGCATGGAAAACCGTCCGCTCATAGACCCGAAGATAGGTGTCGTGCGTTTCATGCCGGTAAACCTTGCACCGCTTACGCCCGATTACGTGGCTTCGTACATGGCAAACCAAAAGGCAATGTCTTATTAAAAGAAAAGGAAAAAATCTTTCTACTGGAGAAGAATTAAATATAAGTGGTAGAAGTATTGATAAATTAGTAAGTGGAAATGCACTTGCAAAATCAGTATCAAATGGTTTTACAACTTATCAACATTTTGAAGCCGGCCGTATCTAGAATTCATAATTTATATAAGCAATCAGTATTTATTTCATCAGCATCAGATAAAAATGGAAGCCCGGATATAATATGTGTAAAAAAATACGATTCAAGGTTTAAATTTAAGAACGGGAAAAGTGCAACGGCTCATATAACTGTAAAACAGTATAAAAATGAAGGAGGCATGATAAAATAGTCAAAGAACAAGCGGTAATGTGATATGCTGAATAAGA
>ERZ842401.1205-NODE-1205-length-37746-cov-9.877981_pt1 | contig 37746 bp, 25 predicted proteins | sample MGYA00521270_ERZ842401 | MGnify/ENA primary metagenome ERZ842401 (study PRJEB31892, sample SAMEA3878208) | bioreactor metagenome | biome: Moose rumen | place: Sweden | collected 2011-10 | study: EMG produced TPA metagenomics assembly of the PRJEB12797 data set...
AAAAATATTTGGAATTTAACATAGAATGCCACAAAAACACTTTTTGAAAGTTTAGTACTTTGTGCTGCTGTTCTGCTGTCGACATGAATCTGGTTGTAAGTACACTTCCACCATCTTCCTGCCAACATCAGAACATATCCTAACGGATATGAGAAACTTTCAAAAAGAAAAACCCTCGGCTTTGCCGAAAAAACCTCTGCTGAAGATATAAAGTTTAAAGTTGAGAGTTTAGAGTTGAGAGTCAGTGGAAAGTGGTGAGTGATTTGAGGAATGGTTTTTCGTCTTTACACAAAACAGGATGCGCCTCAGCATAGTTGACTTTCGCCTTCCTCGAACGCGACTCGGCAGTATTAATGCTAGCATTATACTGCTCTCGCTGCTCTCTCGGTTCAAAAGCGGTTTTGACTCTGCATTCGGCTTTCACTGTTTTTCTGCTGAAAGCAGGGTTTTTCCTGGCAAGGGCATAAACCTGACGTAGGCAGGTGCAGGAGTTTAAAAGATATGGACTTATGAGCTCGCTTATAAAGGACATATAATTTAAAGTACTGCAATAGTCTGTAAGACTTATGCCATTGACAGGGGTTTTTAAGGTTTTTGTTAAAGTTAAAAACAACCGAAAGTTAAACTGATAGAATTATGAACAAACTTTTTTCTACAGTACTACTGATTCTGATAACGCTTACTGTCAATGCACAGACCTATCCTCCGAAGCACACTCCGGAACTGGAGTTTGCGCTGCAGCTGAAGGTGACACTGGGTGAGGCTTTCTCAATCGAGAAAACGCAGCATGGCCGTCGTACCGTCATCCCCATAACGGGCGGCACGTTTGAAGGTCCGGGACTGAAGGGCACCATTATCAACGGTGGTGCTGACTATCAGTTAGCCAATGACAATGGTCGCACGGAACTGGAGGCCATCTATTGCATCAAGACCGATGACGGAGTATATATCCATGTGCGCAACCGAGGCATTATCGCCAACGGTAAGGACGCCAGCGGCAAGCCCAAGTTCTACTTCAAGGCCGCACCCCAGTTTGAGGCCCCTGCCGACAGCAAATACGGATGGCTGAATGACGCCCTCTTCGTCTGCGAACCCGAATGGACACAGGAGTTCAAAGGCATCGTGCTCAATGTCTGGCGTGTGAAGTAATGAATGGTGGACATGGATAGCATGCTCCAAAGGAATTTTCGTTAAAACAGTAGAATAACGAAGCCCCCCTTGAGTAATGTGCTCAGGGGGGCTTGTTTGTAAAATCAAATGCAATGCAATTTTGCAATTTTACATCAGCTTACGATACTTACCCTTGTCCTTACCATTGGTAATCTTCTGGGCCATACCATCATCCACCAGTCGTTTTATCTTACTGTTGATACAATTCGTGTTGCCCTCGTAGCCGAAGCACTCATCAACATCCTGTCGTGTAAAAGGATTAGGCAGACGGTGATACCCTACCCACGTCCTCTGCTGATGTGTGCGACCTGAAGCCTGCTGAGCTTCCTGATTGTCGTAGTACTGCTCGCCTACAGCCAGGAAGAAATGCTGCTGGAAAGCAAAGTGTGCATTGACAATGAGTATAGCAAGCTGGCGGTCAAACTTGTCAGTCTTGAAGTCGGCAGGACACTTATATCGACCACCTTCCTCAATCATTTGATCCCAATGTCGACTGATTATGAAAGGCAGAGCATAATTCATTCCATGCCAATACGGTCTTTTAGCCATGTCTTCAAGGGCAAGATTGCGTCCATTCTCCTCAGCATCAGCCATACGACGCTCCGTCCACTCACAGAGAGCAAGGTCAATGTCGTCGCAAGGTATCTCCCCTTTACACGCGTCAAGTTTGTATGCCCATTCCAGCAAAGCAGCATCGTTCTCGCGGTCTTTGTCATCGTACTTATGACGTTTTCTGGGCTTGAAGTCGGAGTCAGCCAATGGTACTGCTGTAATACGGAACAAGCGACCTTTCACAAAATTCTCCTTTGTAGTCTGTTTTCGCAGAGCATCGGGTGTGCCAGAGTACACGGCATTGAAGTGAACGTCGTACTCACCAATCATCGAACTTGACGTCTTCAGATAGGCTCCATCCGGCTCGTTATGGAATCCCTTAAGGAAGAGTTTCTCAATGTTCATGTATCCCTTCTTCATCTGATCTATGAGGTCATCGAGTTCTGAGTTGAAATGGCTGACATGAAGTGGCCATTCCTCGCCATCGATTATCTCCTTGGCGTTATACTCAGCTTCGCGGATGGCTGCAGCCGAAGTCTCAGAGGGCATACAGCGGAAGATACCCTTAGGGCGTGGTGTCTTGTTTTTCTCGCCACCCGACTTCTGGTCACGCTCTTCGTTCCAACGGTTCAGGGCAGCCGTCTGTGCTTCGTCAGACTTCTTGACAGGAGTCATCAACAGCTTATACAGTCTTACGGCAATATGCTTGCCACCGCCACTGCGTCCTATCAGTTCCAATACACTGTTAAGACGACATTTGCGACCAGCCTCCATGCCCGACTGATACCAGCACCGTGTCATCAATGTCATCAGGAATGCCCCTCCGACGAAGAGTGCAACGACGTAGTACTTGCGTTCCAGACGATGGCAAAGCAACTTTATCAGCGGATAGCGAGGAAACAGATTCTCTATTTCACAACCTATACGCTCCAGCATGGCTGTTATATCTTGCTGTTCTGCATCAGCCATACCACCCAGAGCCTGCTTATGCATCTCCTTCACCAGTGCCATGTACTTACGACCTGTCACCGACTCAATGGCACGACGCATTTCTCTTGATGGCTGCAACTCATAGTAGTTCTCCGACTCACGCTTATGCTTCAGTTTCTGTGCTGACTCCATGATGTCGTCAATCTCCTTCTGACCACGCTCTGCCACCACGTCCTTCACCCATTGCAGTTGCATTAGCAGTTCACGCACCTTCTCTGCATCACCGTCGCATACCACCAGCAGGTCATACGCCAGCTTTATGGCCGACTTATGACGTGAACCAACAGGTGCACCATTAGGATAAAGTGCATTACTAAAGTCCGCCAATGGATAGCCAAAAGCCGTCAGGTCAAGACTTTCTGCTGGCTTTGTCACGCTTGCTGCCAACTGCTGGGCTGCGGTAGGCGTAGCCGTTACTGAGTTCATTACTTGACCATCAGTCGCAGTCATTTCGCTGTCAAAATGATGGTCCTTGTTTGTGGGGTCGCTCTGCTCTTGCTGATACGCCCCGAGGAATTTCTCATTGAATTCCTTGATGTTGTTTTCTTGTTTCATATTAATAAAATATTAAAGATTAAATAAACCGTTTTCGTCAATAAAATAAATGTCGCACATACGTGGAGCATAACTGATGCGAGAAGCATCGATGCAACTGTCATCACAGATAGGCTTGCCCGTAGAACCGAGCTGACCGAGCAGTCCCAGTTCACGTCCGAGTTCGATTTGGTTGTCGGCAATGTTGCCCACGTAGAGATTGGCCTCACAGACCAGACGCAAACCATGTCCGGACGATGTTTTGTGAGCTAAGCGCACCTTCCATGGAAAGTTAGAACGAAGTGTGCGTTCGTATATCTCGCGTGGGTCGCACGTCAGATGGTCAGCATCAAACATAAACAAAGCGCTCAATTCCTTGATACTACTCTGAAGGCGGCGACGAAAAAGAACCTCTTTCCCTTCAGCATCGAGTATAGGATTTCCCTGTTTGTCGGTCTTGGGTATGGCTGCAAACTCCCTGACACCGAAAATGAAGTCTGGCAGCCACATCTTCTGTGAGTTAGTCCACTGCTGGAGCTTCTGCTCCACTGGTAGTGCGGCAAAAGTTTCGCCAGCCCGAGGACGTGCAGTTTGCTTTATGCAGAAGTTGCGGAAGTTAGCACAGTTAATCCAGTTGTCCAACGACAGTCCGTTGTCAATGGCCTTCTCAATGGCCTGTCGTGTCGTGATGGTGTTATTAACTGATGCACTTTCAACGATGTTCTTAAACGTGGCAGCCGTGCAAGGCAGGCATTCGCCAGTAAACTGATTTTCCTGATAAGTAAATCTAAATTGTTCCATATACATTATTTGTTAAGATTAATGATGTCTTGTCGGTTTCTGGCTATGCAGACGTTCATTTGGCTTTGCATTTGCAGCAACATACGTTCGATATTGGTGTCACAATCCAACTCTGTCAGGATGCTTACCTTACCACGTTCACGGTCGAGCCAAATCTGAAGGCCCTCTCCATTATCAAGCAGCATACGGCCCTGGGAACCTTCAGGCAACTTTGGAGTTGTCTTACGTTGTTCCTCTGTAAGGGTCAAAAACTGTCCGAGCAGTTCAGCAACAGGGTCTTCCGATTTTCCATTGCAGTTCAGATGGACGCTGTATGAAGAGTCCTTCTTGCCGTTTGTTTTGTAAAAACTTGAGTCACCCAATTGCTTGAGCATTTCTCGTTGATTCTCACGCGTACCTTGTGGAATAAACTCGCGATAGCCGTTAGACCACTCGTTGAGTTTTCCTCTGGTTGTCATGTCAGGCTTCCCCTTGGGACGGCTGACGTACTGAATGTCGTTTGTTGTGTTCATAACTTTACTTGTTAATTTGAATAAAAATTAAATCCACAAGTATAAAAAGAAGGGTGAACCAGCTTTGAACTAGTTCACCCCCTGGTTCACCCCCTGGTTCACCCTAAAATAATGATTTTTTTAAGATTCCTTAACGCTTTACTCCAACGAATTCAGAAAAACATCTTTTATCTCATTAATCAGACTTTCTATTGCGGGTGTGTTCGTATCACCCTTTGTTGCTTTTTGAAGCCATCCGATAACATTATTTACAGCTTCTTTTGTTCCTTGTGATAGGCCCTCTCCAGGTGATCTGTTTTCCTCCTTTATTTCTTTATTAATTGCAACTATACGAGAACGAATGGATTTATAATCATCTCCAGAGAAGCGCTCAATAATTTTAGCAAGTTGTGTTTGATTAGTCATGTCACTATTCCATGGTACCCCTAATGCCGTAGATACAAAAATTATTCTCTCGTCAATTTGGAGTTTTTTTTCATCGGACATTGTATCTTCATCATTGGTTGGCTTGTTCGTTGTTTCGTTGTTTTCTTCAGTGTTATTCTTGAGATTCGTATTTTTGTTCTTTTGGTGATTGTCTTCTTCTGTTTTTATGTTATCAAGCAAAATCAGCATCGTCCGATTGAATTGCTTCATTAGAAAATTATTTTTTAATTTCTCTTCAGGCAAACATGAATTTTGTCGGAATAATTTATATAGTGTGGCTTTTGCTTCTTGTGCATTTTTTTTATTATTGTCTATTTCAGCTCTAAAATTGCAATACAGATATGAAGCCCACAGGATAACTTGCGTAGTATAAGTATTAACCCCACATATAGATATGTAATTACCTTCATATTTGAAGAAGGGATTTCCTCGCATGCTAGAACCTTCTTCTAAATGACTTATATAGTTTTTTATATTTGTTTCTCTGTACTCACCGAAAGCCAAAAAAATAATATCTGCTAATATTGTCATCAAATCGTAAAGAGGAAAAACATCCTGCATATAATAGTAACTTTTTATTGAATCATATTCCCCTTTTTCATCTAGAAAATAGTCTTCGTCATACAGCCATTCAAGAGAATGAGCAAAGGCGTTACAAAATGGTAACTTCCCATTGTTAAAATCGTTGGTACTCATAAAATGACGTTTAGTTTTTACACCCATAATTATTCCTGTAGATATTTACTTTTGTCTGCAAAGTTACAAACTTTTTTTCAATCTGCCAAATGTCTTCAAATATTGCAAAATTGCATTGCATTTCATTTTGCAAATATTGAAGGAAGAAGAAAATAGGTAAATTATTAAGTAATTTATTATCTAACTTATTAATATATAATTATTTATACTATATATATACTATAAAAATATACTCTTTCTCTCCCTCTCTCTGTGTAAAAACAAAATGCAATGCAATTTTGCAATAAATAGCGTTTTTTCACGAGATTACGTCTCGTCAATGGTGAGATTACGTCTCACTCCACACGAGATTACGGCTCGTTAAAATTGTGCCTCATAAATTGATGCTTGAATTAAATTTTATCCCTTTTTCTTTGGCATTTAAAATAATTTGTTTACTTTTGCAGTTGGTTCGGTAATAAACTCGGACTAAAAGAAAAAGCACTCTCTGGGTGACTTATAACAACTAATCTAACAATGAAGACTGAAAAACAGATAGCAGCCTCTGCTGCAGAATTTGCAGAGCGTTGGAAAGGTAGAGGATATGAAAGGGGTGAATCACAGCCTTTCTGGATAGATCTACTTTCTAATGTCTTTGGCATTGAAACTCCATCGGATGGTTTTATTCAATTTGAAGACCATAGGATGGTAGATTCCTCTAACTTCATTGATGGTCGCATACCTTCTACTCGTGTATTGATTGAACAGAAATCACTTGGGAAAGACCTGCGTGCAGGTATTCGTCAAAGCGATGGTTCTTTATTGAATCCATTCCAGCAGGCACGCCGTTATGTTGTAAGTCTTCCTGTTTCGGAACATCCTCGATGGATAGTGACCTGCAACTTCTCTGAGTTTCTCGTGTATGATATGGAGCAGCCGAATGGTGAGCCTGAACATATATTGTTGGAGAACCTTGGAAAGGAGTATTATCGTCTTATGTTTCTTGTAGATGCTAAGAACGAGCACATCAGCAAGGAGATGGAAGTCTCAATGCAGGCAGGTGAGATTGTGGTCAAGATATATGAGGCTTTGCTGAAGCAGTATAATGATGACTCTCCTGAAGCTTTACGTTGGCTTAATATCTTATGTGTACGTATTGTGTTCTGTCTGTATGCTGAAGATGCAGGAGTCTTTACACATGACCAATTCCATGATTATTTGGTGCGTTATGAGGCCGATGACCTACGCAATGCACTCATTCGATTATTCGATGTTCTAAAGACACCGCAGGATAAGCGTAGCAAGTATTTGAAAGATGACCTGAAAGCGTTCCCTTATACCAATGGAGGCTTGTTTGAAGAGGAAATCGAGATACCGCAGTTCACAGAAGAGTTGAAGCAGACGCTGTTGCAGAATGCAAGTCTTGACTTCGATTGGAGTGAAATATCTCCAACCATCTTTGGAGCAGTTTTTGAATCGACCTTGAATCCTGAAACTCGTCGAAGTGGCGGTATGCACTATACAAGTATTGAGAATATCCATAAGGTCATAGACCCGCTGTTTCTTAACGACCTTCGCAAGGAATTTGATGAAATATTAGAGGAAAAAGTGGAACGCCAACGAGTAAAGAAACTCGATGCATTTCAAAACCGCTTGGCCTCGCTCACATTCCTTGATCCAGCATGCGGCAGCGGCAACTTCTTGACTGAGACATATCTCTCGCTGCGTCGTCTGGAGAACGAGGCTATTCGTGAACGCTATCACGGCCAATCATTCATAGGTTTTGAGGAAGTAAACCCAGTGAAAGTCAGCATTCAGCAATTTTATGGAATAGAGATAAATGACTTTGCTGTAACGGTAGCCACCACAGCCCTATGGATTTCTGAGGCACAGATGCTCCGTGAGACGGAAAAAATCATTCGCCACGACATAGATTTTCTGCCGCTTAAGTCGTATCACAATATTCGCGAAGGTAATGCGCTGAGAATGGACTGGGATATAATAGAGTTGCCTTCTAACATACCTACCATCTATGCAAAAAATGCTCATATTATATTAGAGGATGAGGGAAAATGGATGGCAAGAGAGCCAGATGTATATGATGAGGTAAATATTGTTACAACCCATACGGACAGTAGTCTAAAACATGATACCAATCGCTATGAAGTGAGATATAATTACATCATCGGCAATCCTCCGTTTGTAGGTGCTCGTTTTATGAATGAAAGCCAGAAACAGGATGTCATTGATATATTTGGTGCTAAGTGGAAGAACGTAGGCAATCTGGATTATGTTTGCTGTTGGTACAAGAAAACCGCAAATCTTATGAAACTTAATCCAGAGTGTCGTGCCGCACTTGTATCAACAAATACCATTTGTCAAGGTGAACAAGTTGCAAATCTATGGCAGCCTTTCATTGAAAAAGGTTTGCGTATAAATTTTGCACATAGAACATTCCGCTGGGACAGTGAAGCATCATTGAAGGCACATGTTCATTGTGTTGTTGTTGGATTCAGCTATAAAGATATTAACCCCAAATACATTTATGATGGAGAAAAGAGAATAGAAGTGACCAACATCAATGCATATTTGATTGATGCAAAAGATGTTTTTGTTGGTAGTCGTCAGCATCCATTATGTAACGTTCCTGAAATTGGAATAGGTAATAAACCAATAGATGGTGGATACTATCTTTTCGAGAAAGAAGAGATGGATGAATTTATAAAGAATGAGCCCCAATCCTCTAATTATTTCCATCCATATTATGGGGCATTTGAATTTATCAATCAAAAACCACGTTATTGTCTTTGGTTAGGTGATTGCTCCCCTGCAGAATTACGCAAGATGCCCTATTGTATGAAGCGTGTGGAAGCCGTACGCAATTATAGGTTGTCAAGTCAAAGTCCTGGCACAGTGAAATTAGCAGATCGTCCAACACGATTCCATGTAGAAAATATGCCTAAAGGAAACTATATTGTCATTCCTCAAGTATCATCACAAAACAGGAGATATATTCCGATGGGATATATGGATGAGTCTGTAATTTGCAGCGACAAGGTTAGATTAATGCCAGGAGGAAAGCTATATCATTTTGGAATACTTGAAAGTAATGTTCATATGGCATGGATGCGTGTTATATGTGGTCGTTTAAAAAGTGATTACAGCTATACTGTCAACAATGTTTATAACAATTTCCCTTGGCCAAATCCAACAGAAGAACAGAAGGCAAAGATAGAACAAACGGCACAAGCCATTCTTGATGCTCGTGCTTTATATCCTGACAGTTCTTTGGCAGACCTTTATGATGAGCTGACAATGCCCGTAGAACTACGAAAAGCACATCAAGAGAATGACAGAGCAGTTATGCAAGCATATGGCTTTAATGTCAAAACAATGACAGAAAGCCAATGTGTAGCAGAATTGTTTAAAATGTATCAAGAGTTGGTAAGCAAATAATACACCATATTGCAAAATTGCATTGCATTTAATTTTCCATATTAGGGGCTGTTTCCACGTCGGAATCGGCCCTTATTTTGTGCCTGGAAAACAGAGTAAAAAAAGTTGAAAAATATGCGAAAAAAAAGTCCGAAAAAGCTTGCGTAATTCAACTTTTTTTTGTACCTTTGTATCGTAGATAATTACCAAGAAAATACACAAAGAAAGGCAGGAAAATCCTGACCTGGATAATGTTAAACTTAATAATCTAATGCTATGAGTAAAATTCTTTATGAAGTTTACCAGAATGACATCAAGGACTCAGAGTCTGTGATGTACGGGAAGTGGTACGCCCGACTTAAGAGTATCGAAACACTGAGCATCGAGAAGCTCGCAAAGCACATCTCCGAACATGGAAGTGTCTTCACAGCAGACGTGGTGGAGGGTGTGATGAAGAAGTTCAAGAACTGTCTGCTCGAAATGCTCCTTGAATCAAAGAAGGTGAAGGTCAGCGGCCTCGGCACATTCTACCTCACCTGCGAGTGCCAGAAAGGCGGTGCAGACAAGGAGGAGGACTTCAATGTGAACAAACACCTGAAGGCGCTGCACATCCGCTTCCTGCCCGATCAGACGGAGGAGGAGAATCTCTCCAGCCGTGAGTTCATCAAGAAGGCCGACTTCGTCAACATCAAGACCCTGCTCTCAGGCAACGATGATGAGGAGGAGGAGAACGAAAATGGTGGCGAAACCAACGAAGGTCAGAACGGTGGCGGAACCAACACTGGTGGCGGTACTAACACCGGCGGTGGCGGTGGCAACAGCGGCGGCGTAGAAGAGGGCTGATTTTAATTGAAAATTGATAATTGAAAATTGATAATTGATAATTAGCCTCATGGGATGAGCCTTTCGGGGCTCATCCTTTTTGTTATGTTTTAGATATAGTATTCTATAGTAGCTTCCTTGATGGAGAAGAGCTTGTTATAGATATCCTTACGATAGAGCGAGAATCCGCCTGAATTGCGGTCGCGGGGACGCTGTATTCTCACCTCATAGACCTTCTCTATACGTCCCGGGTTGGACTGCATCACGATGATACGGTCGGCCAGATAGACGGCTTCTTCAATGTCGTGGGTAACGAAGATGACAGTTTTCTTCTCCTTACCGACAATGGTGAGCAGGTCGTCCTGCAGTTTGTTGCGTGTGATAGGGTCAAGCGCACCGAAGGGCTCATCCATGAAGAGCACGTCGGGGTTTGAGGCCAGTGCACGGGCGATGGACACACGTTGCTGCTGTCCGCCGGATAGTTGTGAGGGGAATTGGTGCTCCAGTCCGTGCAATCCCACAATGTCAATGTAGCGCCCGGCCACGGCATGACGCTCGTCAGCAGAGAGTTTGCTACCCTCCAGTCCCAGTTCCACATTGCTGAGCACGTTACGCCAAGGCAGCAAGCCAAAGTGCTGGAAAATGGTGAGGCGGCGCGGTGACGGCTTTGTCACTTCACTGCCGTCGATGGTCACACTGCCACTCGTGGGACGCTCGAAGCCTGCAAGGATATTAAGCAGGGTCGATTTGCCGCACCCCGAGAAGCCTAACAGACAAACAAATTCGCCCTTTTCTATCTCTAAGTTGATGTCATCCAGAACATGCAGTGGTTTGCTTTTGCCTTTGACATCCTTACGTGTAAAATCTTTTGACAGGTTCTTAACTTCTATGTACGCCATAATGTTCTAATACCTTTCTTTCAAATTTTCCTATCAGGTAGTCCAGGCAGAAGCCTATCACACCTATCACTATCATGGTGGCCAGCAGAATGTCGATGCGCAGGTTGTTACGGGCATCTATAATCATGTAGCCCAGTCCTGACTGCGTACCTACCATCTCGCCTGACACGAGGAATATCCACGATGTGCCGAGGGCGATATGCAGCGAGTTGGCTATCTGGGGGAATACGGCAGGCAGTATGATGCCGAATACAGTCTTCAGGCGCGACAGTCCGAAGTTGGCCGCTACTTTCAGGTAGGTGACGTCTACGGTATGAACGCCCCTTGCCGTGGTGAGCAGCACGGGGAAAAAGCCTGCCAGGAAGATGATGACGATGGCAGGAGCGTCGCCAATGCCAATGAGCAGTACGATGAACGGCATCCATGCCACTGGTGCTATGGGACGTATCATCTGTATCACGGGATTGGTGAGGCGAAACAGTATGTTGACATTGCCAAGTAGCAGTCCGAGTCCCACACCCAGCACTACGGAGATGAGGTAGCCTATGGCAAAGCGGAAGAGGCTGGAGGTTATTCCTGCTGCCAACGTGCCATCGACAACAATCTCGCCAAAGGCCTTTGCCACGTCGAATGGTGACGGGAATAGTGCCGGTTCGAACTCGCCTGCCCACACCACCACTTGCCATAGCAATATGGTGATGAGGAAGGAGGTCACGGTATAGATTAATGCTTTCATTTTACGAAGTCAGTAAAACTTGGAGGAGTATCAATGATGCCATATTTCTTTACCTTATCACAGAGGTCGGCATAAGCACCTTCGCGGATGCTGAGGTCGGAGTAGTCTATCCACTCCAGCGACTTACGCAACACGCTGTCTGGCTGTGTCATGATGCGCTTGGCAACAGTGAGAGCCAGCTCCTTGTCGGTGAGTTGTCGTCCCGCCTTTTGATAGGCTGCTATCACACGGTCTATCTGTTCTTGTTTCTTCTTGTAGACACGGTTACCTATCACCAAGGCGCAGCAGATGCTCTCGTGCCACAGTTCGTCACTACGGTAGAGCACTTTGCCCTTGCCTCCTGACACGCTGGCCGCACCAAATGGTTCTGCCACGCAGTAACCGCTAATCTGACGGTTTGCCAGTGCCGACGGCATCTCAGGCGGAGCCATCTCCACCACATTGACATCCTCGACGCTGAGTCCATCTTTGGCGAGTGCCTCGCAGAGCAGTATGTAGTGTGATGAAGCACGGTGAGGGATGGCGAAGGTCTTGCCCTTCAGCTCCTTGGCGCTCGCTATCTCGGGCGATACCACGATGACGTTGCCGTCGGTATGTCCCAAAGCTACGGCAGTCAGGCTGATGCCCTGTGACTTAGCCTTCATGGCCAGTTCTATCAGCACCGATGCACCGTCCACTCTGCCTGTATTGAGAGCATCAAGCAGTTCTGGCCATGAACCGTATTTCACCAGTTCCACCTTTACGTTGTCAATGCTGTCGATGTTAGCCAGCGGCAGGGCGTGGGTGATGGGCAGGTAGGCTATCTTCACAGTGTCTTTGTCTTCGCTGCTGCATGATGACAGCAACAAACCTAATATTAATCCTAATCCTAATAATTTTATCTTTTTCATAAGCTCTTAATTCTTTATTCCTTTTATTGCAAAATATTCTTCACTGTCCTCTGCAAGAACTATATCAAAAAGGGGGGTGAGCAGCGTTCTGAATTCCTCGGTTGTCGGCAGGCTGCGTGATATGTTGCTTTTGATTCCGGAGTGTCTGGTGTTGATTACCGAACGCCCTGCCCCGTGACAGATGAGCAGCGTGCCATGAGGGGCAAGCAACTGATATGCCTTTTTGAGGGCTCGTTCCCGTTCTATGAAGTGGGGAAACACGTTATACATTATTATCTTGTCATACGGAGCCTCTCCATCCACTTCAAGGAAGTCGCCCACCACGTAGTTTGTATCAGGATGCTTTGTCTTAGCCACTTTTATCATCTCAGACGAGAAGTCCATCGCAGTCAGTCGGATGTCATGGGGAAGAAAGTCCTCCAACACTCCCGTACCGCATCCCACGTCGAGCACACGGTCGCCAGGGCTTAAAGAAAGAAGTGAAACGAGGTACCTTATCCTTTCGGCATTCACTGGCACTGTGGTGTCCCAACTGGCTGCCCGTTGGTTGAAGAAGTCGATTATCTCAGTCATAGTTTTCGTGCAGATACTTCAATACCTTGTAGCCAAGGAACACCTGCAGCAGTATGCCAGGCAGACCGATTCTTACATCTTGCGTGGCTGACTCCCAGCCCTTGAAGATGAATTCGTAGGCACCGCCAAGCAGTTGATAACCCGCTACTGACAGAACTATTGCGAGAAACATCATACTGCCAAGTTTCTCTGCCAGGAAACTGGCAAAGGCAGCAAGTGCTACAGACTTTATCATTATTGCTACGAGGGCACCGGACGGCGGCATGCCGAACAGCATATGGTTAACCAGTGGTGAGGCTATTGCCGTGAGCAGTCCCACAGAGAGTCCGTAGCGATATGCCCCGATGAGGGTGAAGAAATATATGGGCAGAAATATCAGTCCTCCATTGGGAATAAGGTGACACAACTGCGGCAGTACTATATTTCCTGCAATGAATAGCAATGAGAGCGTGTAGGCTCTTGTGTCTCTGAGTGTAAGTGTAGTCGTCATCATTATTTAATTTATAATTATATCATTTAAAATTGTTGTTCTTTCTTTTCTCCTCCAAATCCTTTACTAACTGCTCTACAAGAGCTTTGGTATCCACATTCACCACCATCTCACTGCCCAGGATGGGTTTCGTGCCGTGTGCCATAAACTCGTGAACCTCGGGAGCACCCTGTGTGGGGGCATAGACACTATGGTAGGAGTTCATGCCGAGCAGACGGAAAGCCAAAGCGGCACAGATGCCCTTCTCGTTACTCCATTCGGGCGATATAAAGGCGTATGGCAGGTCTTTGATGGCTATACCCAAAGCACCGCTGATGCCATTGAAGAATCCGCTGGCGCGGGCATTGTCCAGACATTCGCCAAGATGCCATACGGGAGGGATGTTGCCATGTTCCTCGCAAAACTGTCTTAGCGAGTCACCGCACAGCGACAGGGCTTTGCTTGAGCAGAATCCCATCTTCAGCAATGCGAATGAGGCGCAGCCATTGGTGAGTATCAGGATATTGTTCTTCAGCAATATCTCAGCGGCTTCGATGATGTGCTTCTCATAAATCAGACGGGGATTGTTGCAACCTACAAGGTTCACTATGCCTCTGATTTTGCCTTCCCTTAATGCATCGGCAATGTCGCGCAGTCCGCGCTCGAAGTGCTGGTTGGCCCACTCCACAGAGAAGCCCATCTCTGCCTCCACCTCATACTGTGGAATCTTTACAGGCACGTCACGACGGTCCTTGAAGGCTTCAATGGCACGGAGCACAATCTTCTGGGCAAGGTTCTTTATGTCACCGATATTGGAGTGTTCATGGTCGAAGCCGTAATGCTCAGCCCCGGGCAGGCGTGCCGAGTCGCTGGTGGTAACTACTACCGTACGGAAACACTTTGCCACATCCATGATGGTTGGGAATACATCCTGCACGTCGGCTACCCACAGGTCTAGAGCTCCCGTGCCCAGCACCAACTCTGACCCCACAGCATTGCTCAGGGGTATCACACCGCCGTAGCGATACATGGCACTCAGTCCTGAACAGCAGATGCCATAAAACTGTATGCCCTCGGCTCCCGCCTCGCGTGCCTTCTGCTGGTATTCCTCGCTCTGTCCAAGCCTTACAATCTCTCTTACCAGTAAGGGAGAATGTCCGTGTACGGCAATATTTACCCAACCCTTCTTCAAGGCACCGAGGTTCACCTTCGATGTGGAACGGTGTGGCAGACCGTATAGACAGTCCATTGCTATACCGCTGCCGGCACACGATGTCCAGGCGAAGCTGACACCGGTGCGCAGGAACTGCTGCATTACGTTGCGCCAGTCACCGTCAGTGCCCGTAGTGGTACGATGCAGGCTCTCAAACACTTCATGGTAAGGCGAGATAGGTATTATTCCCGCCTTCTCCCACGTCTCAATGCGCTCTTTTGGTGCGTGGGTGTAAATGGTCTTGTGTTTGCCTGGCACGGTGCGGCTGAGGTCTTCCAGCAGGATGTCGGCTATCTCGCCAGCCAACTGCTTCACGCTCTTGCCCTCTGTGTCGAGTCCGAAGGTTTTGGCTTCTGCCAGAATCTTCTTCTCACCCTCAATCTCGATGGGGGCCTTGCCTTCGGCTGCCAGTTTCAGTGCCAGCATACTCGCCCTGCCACGTGCACCATGACTGGCTGTTCCTGCTGCCAGATGTCGCAGCAGATTACGTGCGGCTATGAGGTTGGCATCCGCTCCGCATACACCACGTGGAGCCTTCTTTGTGATTCGGCACGGTCCCATGAAACAGTTCTTACAGCACGTGCCACCGATGCCGAAGTTACACTGCGGCTGCTGACTGTCAAAACGGTCGAACACAGTCTCGATGCCCAAATCCTGCATGTGTAGCAGCATCTCCCTCACAGCGGGATCAGGGGTCTGTTCTATCTGTTGTTGTTTATTTGGAAAGGTTTTGCGATATTCGTTTACAGCCTGCATGTAGTCCTTTGTGTCACCATGTACGTGCGGGTGTTCCGCATCATGATGATGATGAGCATGATGTGCAGCGTGAGCCAGTATCTCCTCGTCGCTCTTCTTGCCCGAGAATGCCTCCTCGAACTGTTCTTCCATACTGTGATGATGATGTTCTGCCATATTTATCGTTTGAGTATTTTTTTCGCTGCAAAGGTACGGGTTTTCGAATAACCATCCAAATATCCGTTGATATTTAGAATATTTTCATGTGTATATTTGATTTGTTATTATATTTTTCTAAAACAACATAAAAAAGAATACCTTTTTAGAATAAAATTCTTCGCCTTGTACTTTTCCTTTAACCGTTATTCCTAATAAATCATAAATTACGGGGCATATTTTTGTGTCGTAATTATTTTTTCGTATCTTCGCAGCGGATTATTATCTACAAAAAAACTGAACATGGATCGTAGCACTCAAATCATCCGCACCAGTTGGATTGGTATTATAGCTAACGTGCTGTTGGCTGGCTTTAAGGCCGCAGTGGGTATTCTGGCCAGCTCTGTGGCCATCGTGATGGATGCTGTCAACAACCTTAGCGATGCGCTGTCGAGCGTCATCACCATTGTGGGCACAAAACTCTCCCAGCGCCCTGCCGACAGGAAACATCCCTTCGGCTTCGGGCGTATAGAGTATTTCAGCGCCATCATCATCGCAGTCATCGTGCTGTCGGCTGGTATCACCTCGCTCATCGAGTCGGTAAAGAAAATCTTCGACCCTACGGAGCCGGAATATACTACTACGACGTTGGTGGTTATCATAGTGGCTATCGTTGTGAAACTCATCCTCGGCCAATACGTGAAGAAGAAGGGCGAGCAGCTGAAGAGTGATGCCCTGATTGCCTCGGGTTCTGACGCGCTGTTCGACGCCGTCATCACGCTGGCAACGCTCATATCGGCTGGCATCATGCTGCTGTGGAATGTGTCGCTCGATGGTATTCTGGGTGCCCTGATTTCCGTCGTCATCATCAAGGCTGGTATCGAGATGCTTGCCTCGCCTGTCAACGAACTGCTGGGTACGAGCATCTCGGCTGACTTCGCCAAGCAGATTCAGAAAGAGGTTTCCGACTTCGAGGGCGTTCATGGTGTCTATGACCTGATACTCCACAACTACGGCCCGGACGTGAAAATCGGGTCGCTGCACATCAATGTCAATGATACGATGTCGGCATACGACATTCACGGTCTGACACGACGTATTTCCACGCAGATGTATGAGAAGCACGGCATCATTATGACCGTTGGCGTATATGCCGTGGCTACGGGCGAAAACAAGCGTGCAGAGTTGCAGACGAAGGTGATGCAGATGCTCGCTGCCCACAAGGACATCGTTCAGGTGCACGGCTTTTACTATTCAGAGAAGAACAAATATCTCTCCGTTGATGTCGTTCCTGACATTTCCGTCCACGATGATGCAGCCTTTGTCAGCCAACTCACAACCGAGATACAGCCGTTAGTTCCCGACCAGCAGGTGGTCATCGTAGTGGACCACAATTATACAGAATAAGATTCAGAAATATACGAAAGAATAGCTGTATATCAGTTTTTGGTGATTATGCGGTAGTTGCCGCTCAGGTGCATAAAGGCAAAGAGCCGCAGGAGGCCGTCGTAATAGGCATCAAAATATCCGTCTTCGAACGGCACATGCTTGGCATTCCACAGGGCGTCCACAAACTCCTTACTCTTTTCGTGTGAACACATCACCGATGCTGCCGCTGTCGTGGCAACAAGACCTATGCTGTGACGCAGTTTGCGGAAACCACCAGCACCGAGTATCTCATCACCTTCGGGCAAGGTACCGTCAGTACGATACTGGTCAAGGAAAGTATTTACGCCCTGACTGTAGAAGAAGTTCTGTATCTTCTCCCCATACTGCCGTTGCCAATCTCCGTCAACACAGCTCCACTCGTAATCGAGGGCTATGTTCATAGGCACACGCCACGAGTCGTAACGGAAATTATTCATACCGTTTCTGCGAGGCTGCTGCCTCTGCGGCATACCCGGGAAGCGCGGCATCTGCAACTCGCTGCCGTCATACTGGCACATATCGGGATTCAGACCTGTCTTTTTGTTGATGCATTTATGCAGGAATTCCCTGCTCTTACGGGCACACTCCATCCAATACTCTGAACGTCCGTCATCGCCCCACTTGGCCCACACCTCATAGAAAGCCGGAATATGGTAGCTGGGGTCCGTGAACCTCTGACCGAAGCCGTCAGGCGTAAAGGTAATCAGTTTTGATGTCGGGTCTATAAGATATACATTATTCCTTGGCTGGATGCAGTCAAGGATGCGGCGTGCTTCCGCTTTATAGTTGATGCCGGTATCGTCGCCCCAGCGGTTGGAGGCGAATATCAGGGCGGTAATGAAGTACAGCTCACCGTCGCTGGCAGCACCTTCGGCATTATGCGTGCCGTCGGTCTTGCAACTCCATGCGAAGTAACCCTCCCTGTCACCGCTCTGGTGCTGCATATACCTCCTACTCCATCGCCACAGGCGGTCGAAGATATCTTTCTCTCCGAACTGTACTGCCACCATCATGCCATACGACATACCCTCCGTACGGGCATCGTTATTCTTGATGTCGCTGACGTAGCCCATTGTGTCCCCGACCTCAAAATAAATCCTGTTCGGACCTCTGAACACATCGTTGAACAACTCCTTCAGCTTGGCATCCACCTCAGCCGGTTTGTAGCCCATATCCACAAACACGTTACGGTATTTGCCCGTTGTGAACGCACCCTCCGTCCACGGTGTCATCTGTGCCCACATACTCATTGCACACACCATCGCCATCAGGCATATAACAGTTCTTCTCATATCTCGTTTTAGTATTTCTGATTCTTGATTTTGAGTGCAAAGATAGGAATAATTATCAGTCCCTGCAAAAATCTTTCCGTTTTCGTTTTGTTTTTCGCTATTTTTTTTGTACCTTCGCGCCGCAATTGTGAATCCGCTAACCGCGATTTATATGTGAAGAAGACTGTAAACTAAATAATGATGCACGTGCTGTAATAGATGAAAGGTGAGAGGTAAAAGGTGAGAGCCTTAACGATGACAGATATGTTTAACAGGTGGATTGCCGTACTGCTGTTGGCAGTGAGCTTCGGGTACTGTTCTGCTGACAACAGCGGTTCGGCACGCCTGTTGATGCCTGACAAGACCATCGTTATTCTTTACGAGAATGATGTGCACTGTGCCATAGACGGTTATACGAAGCTGGCAGGACTGCGTGATGCTATTGCTGCCAGCGATACGGCATACGTGGGCATCACCTCCAGCGGAGACATGCTGAACGGCGCCCTGCCGGGAATCATATCACACGGACAGTATATCGAGGATATCATGCGAAACGTAGGGTATGATGCCATCACGATAGGAAACCACGAATTTGACTTCGGTGTCCCACGTATGATGGAACTGCTACCGCAGATAAAGGCTCCCATCATCTGTACAAACTTCTTTAAGGCAGGAGCGAAGCACCCTCTCTACCCTACCTTTACCATAAAGTCATACGGACCGAAACGCATAGGATTTGTAGGCGTATGTACACCTGCCTCTATGGTGGACGAGAAGTATGCCTTCTACAATGGCAAAAACAACAAACTCTATGACCTGCATCCGGATGATGTCGTAACGCTGGTGCAGCAGTCTGTTGATTCTGTCAGACATGCCGGTGCCGACTATGTGGTATTGCTCTCACACCTCGGAGAATTGGATTTAGGTAAAGGGATAGACTCCCACACTTTGGTCAGCAGAATAAGGGGTGTCGATGTGGTGCTTGACGGCCACACGCATTCCGTCGTTCCTCACGATATAGTACAGGACGCTGACAAGAAGGAAATTCCCGTGACACAGACGGGTACGCAGTTTGCGTACATCGGAAAAATGGTCATCACAACAGACGGAAAGATTACCACCTCGCTAATTCCCACCAAAGACATCACATACACCAACGAACGCGTTACGGCAGCTACCGACAGCGTGAAAAAACTGATGAAAGACGTGATGGAAGAGGTTATCGGTAGCAGCGACTTCGAGCTGACTGCCAGCGACAGCAAGGGCAACTGGATTGTGCGTAACGGGGAGACAAACCTCGGAGACCTTTGTGCTGACGCTTTTCGGGAGAGGTGTAAGGCAGATATAGGACTGGTGAACGGTGGTGCCATACGCAACAATATTCCTGCCGGTAAGATAACCCTCGGGGATGCCATCAACGCGCTGCCGTTCTACGATATGGTATGTAAGATTGAAGCGACAGGAGAGGTTATTCTGAATATGCTGAGACAGAGCACGAAGAACTATCCGCAGGAGGACGGTTCCTTTCCTCAGGTATCGGGTATGAAATATACCATTAATGCCAGTACCCACGCCATTACCGACGTGCAGGTGATGAACCGTGAGACGTCGCAGTATGAGCCTCTCCAGGCAGACCGTAAATATACCATCGGTGTCTGCGACTACTACAACTCTGGCGGTTTCTATGGCACGCTGAAGGATGTCACCCTGGTAGAGCAGTTCAACGAACTGATAAATATCGCATTGGCAAAATATATAAAGGACACGCTACATGGCGACGTGTCAGCTTATCGCAATCCGAAACAAAGGATTCATATAACTTCTATATAGAAGCTGAAGGGGCGGAAACCGTCGTTGCAGCTTATCATAGCACTCATGGGATTCTTCATCCATCCGTCGTAGAAATTTCCCTCTCCACGTGCTAACGCTTCCACGAATTCACGCATCGAATACCATGCCGACGGACACATACCATCAGGACATTTTCCATCCTCGGAAATCCATTGCTGCCCTACCATGACGTCGCAGGTGTGCTCAATGGGATTTTCATACTTTTCCATCAGATCACGATATTCCGTCTGACGGACTGCTGTTATTCTTACTTTGTTCATGTCCAGAATTCTTTTTCGTCGGTCTTTTTCATTTTGCCTTTACACTTGGGGCATGTGTGCATATCCCAGATACGGATATCATCATTGCCGCATTTCGGACATAGTCTGCCAACCTCGCTGCCGAACGAAGGAGCGACATCTGCTATGATGCCACCGACAACAATATTCCGGATACTATTGCACTCAGTACACACTATCGGGGTTATCTTCTGACGAAAATATCCCCTGCCTTCGTATATCTCTGCTGTATATCCGCAGTTGTCACAACGATATGTATGTTTCCATGCCATTCCGGGTGCAAAGATAATAAGAATATGTGTTACAATAAGGAAGAAAACAAACTTTTTTTGGTAAAAATTTGCATGTTTGGAATCTTTTGCATAATTTTGCACAGCATTTTTGTGTATTACACTATGCACAGATACTAGACAAGTAAGAAAAAATTATTCCACAATAATAAGAAACATGGAAGATACTCAAGAAAAGCATCTTTATGCAACCAAAGAGGAAGTGTTGGAACGCGTTAAGGCACTTGCTCACGGAGAAGAAGAAATCACAAAAGCAGAGCTGGATCATCTGAAGACAGCATTCTATTTTCTGCTGAACCAGGAGCGTGAAGCCTCTATGAAAGCCTTTATCGAAGGCGGTGGCGATGCCTCACAGTATGTGCTGGAGCAAGACCCTGTTGAAGAGGAGTATAAGGCTGAAATGGCACTTATCAAGGATAAGCGTCAGGTATTGTTCAAACAGCGCGAAGAGGAAAGACAGGCTAACCTGAAACGTAAGCAGGAGATAATAGAGCGCATCAAGGCCCTCACGGAAGCTGAGGATATTCACGAGGCATACAAAGAGGTGAAGACTCTTCAGGATGAGTGGCGCGAGATAAAGTCTGTACCACCAGAGAATGCAACAGAACTGTGGAACAGCTATAAGCTGTGTCTTGAGCAGTTTTACGACCTGCTGAAGCTGAATTTCGAGGCTCGCGAATATGACTTCAAGAAGAACCTTGAGGCAAAGACAGCACTCTGCGAGGCAGCAGAAAAGCTGAGCAACGAAGAAGATGTCATCAGTGCCTTCCACAGCCTTCAGGAACTGCATAACCAATTCCGCGAAATCGGTCCTGTTGCAAAGGAATTGCGTGAAGAGATATGGCAACGTTTCAAGGCTGCCAGCAGCATAGTAAACAAGCGTCATGCAGAGCATTTTGACAACATACGCAAACAGGAGGAAGAAAATCTCGAAAAGAAGGCTGAGCTGTGTGATAAAGTCGAGATGATAAACATCGAAGAGCTGAAGAACAGCAACGACTGGGAAGCGAAGAGCAAGGAAATTATTGATATTCAGGCTGAATGGAAGAAGATTGGCTTCGCTCCAAAGTCTATGAATGTGAAGATTTTCGATCGCTTCCGTGCCGCTTGTGACCGCTTCTTCTCTGCCAAGAATGAGTTCTTCGTGCAAATGAAGGAACGTTTTCAGGAGAATATCACCAAGAAAGAGGAATTGGTAAAGGCAGCACAGGCTCTGCAAGACTCTACAGAATGGAAGTCAACAGCTGACAAGATGATGGAGTTGCAGAAGGAATGGAAGACCGTTGGTATGGTACCACGTAAGATTGGCGACCAGTTGTGGAACGACTTCCTTGCAGCCTGCAACAAATTCTTTGAAGCACGTAATGCCGCAATGGCTGGTGCACGCTCTGAACAGCAGGAAAACATGCAGAAGAAGCAGGAGGTGATAGAGAAAATCAAGGCTCTGGCAGAAAATGACGAGGAATGCACTCAGGAAGCAATAAAAGCTCTGCAGGACGAATATGCTGCCATCGGACATGTGCCATTCAAGGAGAAAGATAAACTTTACAATGCTTATCGTGAGGCTCTGGACGAGGCATATGGTAAGATGCGTAAGATGCGCAGAAATGCTGCAAGAGCAAACAAGTCTTCTCAAAGCTCTCCGGTGTCTGCACAGAAGAGATATAATGACAAGAAGGAAGAACTCGCTACGATGGAGAATAACCTCCTGTTCCTGACTGCTTCAAGTAAGAAGGGCAACAGCCTTATCGACACCATGAAGCAGAAGATAGAGCGACTGAAAGAAGAGCTTGAAGAACTGAAAGAAGAGATTTAATTCAAAATTCACAATTCATAATTCATAATTAAATATGGCACGTGCACAATATATTTTGTGTGCGTGCGTTTTTTTTATAAGTGCGCACGATATCGCACATACGCATATGATAGAATACATAAAAGGCGAACTGACAGAGATAAACCCTACAGAAGCAGTTGTAGAGGTGAATGGTGTAGGATATTTGCTGAATATCTCACTCAACACATATAGTGCCATTCAGGGCAAGAAAGAAGTGAAGCTTTACGTTGACGAATCACTCGTAACAGGTGGTCGCGACGACAGCTATACCCTATATGGATTTTACAACAAGCAAGAGCGTGAGATATATCGCATGCTGATAACCGTAAGCGGTGTAGGCAGTAATACTGCACGCATGATACTCAGTGCCACAAGTGCCACAGAACTGGTAAACATCATCGCTTCAGGCAACGAGAAAGCCCTGAAAGGTGTGAAGGGTATCGGTCTGAAGACAGCACAGCGCATCATCGTTGACCTGCGTGATAAGATGACCCAGAGCGGACTTATTGCAGACTCCTTTGATGCTGCCAATATAGGCGAAGCAGGAAAACAGGACAACAATATCAACAGCCAGACAAAAGAAGAAGCTGTGAGTGCTCTCACCATGCTGGGATTCTCACCGGCACCAAGCAGCAAGGTCGTTACCGAAATTCTTCGCGGTAATCCAGATATGCCTGTAGAACAGGTTATCAAACAAGCCCTTAAGATGATTAAATAAAAGTTAAGAATTAAGAGTTAAGAATTAGTGAAGAAACTGACTCTCATAATGATGCTTATGCTGGTCATTGCAGGTTCTGCTATGACCTATTCACGCATAGCATTTGATGACGAGACAGAAAAGGAAGACGAAAAGAATACTAAAGAGGTAAAGCCTCGCTGGAAGGTACAGAAGACAACACCTGTAACCTATGATGACTTGCAGCAAAAAGCCGCTGACTTGGAGAGTCCTGAGAATCTGAAACAGGAGATAGAGTATAACGACACTCTGGAGCGTTATATCATCGGCACAAAGATGGGAAACACCTGGGTGGCTGCTCCTATCATGATGGACCGTCAGGAGTTTACGAAGTGGACAGAGAAACACCTCTTCTCTGACTATTTCCGCCAGAAGAACTCTGAGATTTTTGAGAAGAAAGGTAAGGAGAAATTTGACTTTACTGACATGCACTTCGACCTTGGTCCTGCAGAAAAGATTTTCGGTCCTGGCGGCATTAGGATAAAGACACAGGGTACGGCAGAACTGAAACTGGGAGCGACTCTGAAAAATATCGACAACCCATCACTCCCTATCCGTAACCGCAAGACAACGACAATAGACTTTGACGAGAAGATAAACCTCAATGTCACAGGTAGTATCGGTGACAAGATGAGGATGAATCTGAACTACAATACAGATGCTACATTTGACTATGATGCCCAGAACCTGAAACTGAAGTATGAAGGTAAGGAAGATGAAATCATCAAACTCGTAGAGGCAGGTAACGTATCCTTCCCAAGCAACTCGTCACTCATACAAGGTGCACAATCGCTGTTTGGTATCAGAACAGATATGCAGTTCGGAAAACTGAAGCTGCAGACTGTTGTGTCACAGAAGAAATCCACTTCTTCAAGCGTATCTTCAAAAGGTGGCACACAAACCACCCCGTTTGAATTAAATGTTGCCAACTACGAAGAAAACCGTCACTTCTTCATGGGTATGTATTTCCGTGAGAATTACGACAGATGGATGGCAACCCTCCCTACCCCAACTACAGGTATCACCATCAATCGTGTTGAGGTATGGGTTACCAACAAGACAGGTACATCATCAAACACCCGTGACATCCTTGCCTTTGCTGATTTAGGTGAGAGTGCAAGTTCTTCAGATCCTAACAGAGGCAGAACAGTTGGCACCAGCAGTAATCCTTCCAATCCTGTCAACAGTACGTACAGCCAGCTGACAAGTCAGTATGTGGAAGCCCGCAATGTGAGTATGGCAAGCGAGGTGCTGGCAAGCAGCGGATTCAATTATGAGAAGATAGAAAAGGCACGTCTGCTGTCATCATCAGAATATACCGTCAACAATGCTATGGGTTACATATCGTTGAAGACATCATTGCAGACAGATCAGGTGCTGGCAATAGCATATGAATATACCTATAATGGTGTAACATATCAGGTAGGTGAATTCTCATCGGACGTTACAGATGTCTCAAGCGCGCTGTTCGTAAAGTCACTGAAGAATTCCAACAACACCCCATCGCAACCTAACTGGTCGCTGATGATGCGTAACGTTTACTATCTTGCAGCATCTATACAGAAAGAAAAATTCAAACTCGACATCAAGTACCAGAGTGACTCTATCGGAGTATATGTCAACTATATTCCAGAATCACAAGTAAAGTCTATCCCATTGATAAGATTGCTGGGAGCAGACCGACTTGATGCCAACAACAGGGTAAAGAGTAACGGTTACTTTGATTTCGTAGAAGGATATACAATCTCCAACGGTCGTGTATTCCTGCCAAAGGCAGAACCTTTCGGTTCGGCTCTGGTAAAGGAGCTGGAAGCAAGAGGCGCCTTCAAGGATAAATACATCTATCAGGAACTTTACGACACAACAAAGACTGCCGCAAAGGCGATGGCAGAAAAGAATAGGTATAAGATTGTAGGACAATTCAAAGGTTCTGCTGCCAATGTCATTTCCCTTGGTGCCTATAACGTGCCTCATGGAAGTGTTGTCGTAACAGCTGGTGGCGTAATACTTTCCGAGGGTTCCGACTATTCTGTTGACTACAGCGCCGGAGAGGTAACCATTCTCAACCAGAGCATCATCGATGCCGGTACTTCTGTCAATGTATCGCTGGAGAGTGATACCGATTATGGCATGCAGCGCAAGACGATGTTCGGTGTAAACTGGGAATATGACTTCTCAAAGGATTTGCAGCTGAGCGGTACGTTCCAGCATCTCTCAGAACAGAGTCTCACTTCCAAGGTAACAACTGGTAGCGAGCCTATGAGCAACACCCTGGTGGGATTCAACATCAACTGGAAGAAAGAAAGCCAATGGCTCACAAATGTGCTCGACAAGATACCTTTCCTGCACGTAAAAGAGCCTTCACAGATACAGTTTAATGCAGAATTCGCAAAACTGTTCTCAAAGATAAGCAGCGGTACACAAGACAATGCATCTTATATAGACGATTTCGAGAGCAGTACCAACAACATCGATATCGCCACTCCTGGAGCATGGACTCTGAGTAGTGTGCCGACAAGGAGTAAGGACGTAGCATGGAACGGTCTGAACCTTAACAAAGGCAGTTTGGAATCAGGTAAATACAGAGCACGTCTGGCTTGGTATTATGTAGACCCTCTTTTCACCCGTCGCTCCTCTACCCTGACTCCTGCACACATCAAGAACGACCTTGAACAGTTGTCTAACCACTATGTTCGTGAGGTATATGTCAGCGAGCTCTATCCTAACCGCAGCCAGAGCACATATAGCGGAGCAACTACAACGCTGAACATCCTCAACCTCGCATACTATCCTAAGGAGCGCGGACCTTACAACTTTAATACCGAGCTTGACGAAAATGGTAAGTTCCAAGAGAAGGACAAAAACCTTACCTGGGGTGGTATGATGCGTAAACTGGACCAGAACAACTTCGAGGAAGCCAACATCGAATACATCGAGTTCTGGATGATGGATCCGTTCATCTATCACAGTAAGGATGGAACAAGCGCTCAGCACACAGGTCGTCTGCACTTCAACCTTGGTGACCTCAGCGAGGATATCCTTCTCGATGGCAAGAAATTCTACGAGAGCGGACTCCCTGTAAGCAAATCATCATCAACACGAATCGACTCTACCACTTGGGGTAAGATTCCTGTTGAGAATACTGTTACATACGCCTTCGCCACCACCTCCGGTTCACGTGCTCTTCAGGACTTGGGATTCAATGGTCTTAACGATACTGAAGAGTTAGGTTGGCCAGGATATGCAGACTTCGCAAATCGTGTTACCACGATGAATGAGGAAGCCCGCACAATGATGCAGAATGACCTTGCAGGTGATAACTATCATTACTTCAGAGGTACCGACTGGGACGACATGAAAGCCTCCATTCTGGACCGTTACAAGTTTATCAACAACCCGCAAGGAAACTCTCCTGATTCAGACAACAGAACGGAATCATACGATACATCATACAAGACAACACCTGATGTGGAAGATATAAATCAGGACTATACCCTTAACGAGTCAGAAAACTATTACGACTATGTTATGGATATAGACCCTGCCAAGATGTCTGTTGCAGCCAACAACTATATCGTGGATACCAGAGATGCTTCCGTGGGTTTGAGAAATGGCAACCGTGAAACCGTAAGATGGTATCAGGTGCGCATCCCTATCAATAGCGGTACACGCATAGGTAGCATCAGCGACTTCTCATCTGTCCGCTTTATGCGTGTCTATATGGAAGGTTTCGAGGAAGAAACAATTCTTCGTCTTGCAGACTTCTCTCTGGTTCGTGGTGACTGGCGTATATATGACCAGCAACTCAGCGGTGCTGCCACAAAGGGTTCTGAGGTGTTCTCTGCATCAGTAGTCGGTATAGAGGCTAATAATGAGAAGAAGCCTGTCAACTACGTATTGCCTCCGGGTATCTCACGTGTTGTAGACCCATCACAGCCACAACTGACAGAGAACAACGAGCAGGCTATGAGATTTGACGTCTTCCAGATGGGACATAATGCTGCTGTAGCAGTGTATAAAAACACTAACTACGACATGCGTTACTATAAGAGGCTGCAGATGTTTGCACACGCTAATGCCCTCGAGGTAAACACTACCGATTTGCAGAACAACCAGCTGGCACTCTTCGTACGTCTCGGTTCTGACTATAACAACAACTACTATGAGTATGAGATACCTTTGAAGCTGACTCCTCCAGGAAAATATAACGGATATGTCGGTGTCGATTGTGCTGCGGTATGGCCTAAGGAAAATATGCTCGATCTGGACTTCAAGAAACTCACCAAGTTAAAGAAAGAACGTAACCTGTTGAAGGCACAAGGAAAGATAACCCTCAACCAGTTATATTCTGAGTATGATAGTGACAATCAGGCGAATAAACTCAGTATCAAGGGTAATCCTTCTCTCGGCAATGTCTCTACGATGATGATTGGTGTCCGCAACCTTTCTTCCGATGTAAAGGATGGTGAGATTTGGGTTAACGAATTACGTCTTCTTGAGCCGGAAAGCGAAGGAGGATGGGCTGCTGCTGCAAACCTCAATGTGCAACTGTCAGACTTGGGAAGTGTGCAGGCTTCCGGAAAATATATCAGCGACGGCTTTGGCGGATTGGAGCAGAAAGTAACAGAACGCACACAGGATAAATATGGTACATATTCCATCACCACGAGTCTGGAACTCGGTAAGTTCTTCCCTGAAAAGGCTAAGGTAACGATACCATTCTACTATAGTGTCACCAAGGAGCGTACTTCTCCAAAGTATAATCCTCTTGATACCGATATGTTGCTTGAGGATGCCCTTGAAAGTGCTGCAGACAAAAATGAGAAAGACTCTATCGAAAGCATTGCCGTAGCCAAGACTGTAAATAGGAATCTCTCTCTGTCAGGAGTACGTTTCGGCATTGCCACAAAGAGACATCCTATGCCTTACGATCCGGCAAACTTCTCATTCTCATACAGTCACTCCACAAAGCACTCTGACGGTCAGACACTGGTATATGATAATGAACTCAACTGGCGTGGTGCTATTAACTATTCATGGGTACCTGTCTATAAGCCTTTCGAGCCTTTCAAGAAGTGGAAGACAAAATCAAAGTATGCAGACATATTGAAGAAGTGGGCTTTCAATTATATGCCTCAGAATATCTCTGCCAATACTGAGATGACACGAAGCTATACAGAAACTCTGGAACGCGACCTTGAGAATCTTGAGAATGTTAATGATTCTCTTGTCACCTATTCGTCACAATTCCTGTGGAACAGAGACCTCTCAATACGTTGGGATCTCACGAAGAATCTTCACCTCTCTTTCCAGAGTGCCACACGTGCAGAAATCGAAGAGCCAAAGAGCATACGTCAGATAAACAAAGACCTTGCTCCTGATGATTATGCAGTATGGAAGGATTCTGTATGGCACAGCATCAAGCATATGGGTTCACCTCTCGACTACAACCAGAATTTCAACGCCTCATACAAGCTTCCGCTCAATATGATGCCTATCTTTGACTGGTTGAATGCTGACGGAACTTATTCTGCAACATATCATTGGGCACGCGGTTCTGCTGATGAATATGGAGAAATAAAATATGGACACACCATAACCAGCAATCGCACCATCAACATCAACTCTTCTATGGCTATGGAGAAACTCTATAACCATATACCTTTCCTGAAGAAGGTTAACGAAAAGTTCAATAAGAGCAGCAAGTCAAGTTCTACGAAGAAGACCACCACCAAGAAGAAGTCTAAGACGGAACTGGCAGCAGAAGGTGAAGAGGTGTCTCCTGAAGATGCCAAGAAGAAAGTTGCCAAACCTACCGCAGAAGAGAAACAGGCACAACTGTTGGCACAGCAAAAGAAGAACACCTTCTCGAAGCTTGTCACCATACCTGCCGACACCTCTATGGTTCTCACCCACGGAAAGAAGACAAAGCGCATCATCGTATCTGCAAAAGACGAAGACGGTAAAACTATACCTATTAAATTCAAGAAGATTGATCAAAACAAGATTATGGTCTTCAACAAGTCCGACTCTGCAGTAAAGATGAAGGTTTCTGTCCTTGCTCTGGAACCGCTTGATGATAAGGGATGGTACAAAGCCGCTCAGTATGTATCACGCTTCGCTATGATGATACGCAATATCAGCGCTTCATATAGAAACCAGTATTCTCTCACCCTGCCAGGCTTCATGAATAATGTCGGTGATGTCTTCGGACAGAAGAATGTCAGTGATGCTATGTCACCAGGTCTCGACTTTGCCTTTGGCTTCATTGGTGATGACTATATTGAGAAGGCACGCAGCAGAGGTTGGTTGCTATCTTCTAATGAAGACTATGCTTCACCGGCAACAACCAGCAGAACTGAAGACCTGCAGATAAAGTTCACTCTTGAGCCATTCAAGAATCTGAAGATAGACATGAATATGGCACACACCCATACCCGTTCAAAGTCTATACAATATATGTATGATGGAAATCCTACCACCCATAGTGGCACGTTCTCTATGACAACTATTTCCATCTCTTCTGCTCTTGCAGGTATGGGAAATGCTGATAACGGTTACCATTCTGCTGCCTTTGAAGACTTCTGTGGTTCTCTGGAAGGCTATCGCCAGCGTGTGCAGGCACAATACGAAAACACCATTTATCCTGAAGGAACAATATATGCCGGAACAAAGTTCAATGCTGACAAGACACCTGTTGATTTACATTCTGCTGATGTCATGATACCTGCATTCCTCAATGCTTATACCGGATACAAGAGTCTTAAACTGTTCCCTACTATTGCACGTATGCTCCCTAACTGGACATTGAAGTATAGCGGACTTACCAATCTGCCGTGGTTCAGTGATCACTTCAAGAGTTTCAACATTAATCACGGCTATAAGAGCATCTACGCTGTTGGTGCCTACAGTTCTTATTCTACATATAAGTCTTTCATGGGTGAAGGTATTGGATTTATTACCAGTCCGACAACAGGCAATCCTGTGCCTAATTCTATGTTCAACATTTCGACTGTCAGCATCAACGAGGCATTCTCTCCGTTGCTGGGATTGGATTTCACATTGCCAAACAACCTTACATTCAAGGCAGAATATCGCACCACTCGCGTGATGACTCTCTCTATGACGTCAGTACAGCTTAACGAGACTCTTTCAAAAGACTGGGTATTCGGTGTAGGATATAAGATTAACGATTTCCGTTTCATCCGCAGCAAGGCTAAGATGATGGCAGCCAAGAACAGCAAGAATAATCGTGGTGACAGAGATGACGACAGCAAGACAAGCAAATCAAAGAAATCCACTCAGAACAATAAGAGTACAGGCTTTGCTCACGACCTGAACCTGCGCCTTGATGTCTCTTGGCGCAAGCAGGCAGCCATCACACGAGATATTGCAACAATATCATCTCAGGCAACATCGGGCAATAATGCCTTCAAACTAGCTTTCACAGCCGACTACAGTCTCTCTCGTCTGCTTACAATGAGCTTCTATTACGACAGACAGAGCAATACCCCATTGCTGTCATCGTCATCATATCCTACTGTAACACAAGACTTCGGATTATCAATGAAATTCTCATTAACCAGATAATATGATATACAAGTACGATTTTCTTATCATCGGTTCCGGCGTCGCCGGTATGAGCTATGCCTTGAAGGTGGCAAAAGCCCACAAAGGACGCATCTGTCTTATTTGCAAGACAACTTTGGATGAAGCCAATACGGCACGTGCACAAGGTGGTATTGCATCAGTTACCGACATCATAAAGGATAATTTCGAGAAGCACATCGAAGACACTATGGTGGCTGGCGATTTTATCTCTGATCGGGCTGCTGTAGAACAAGTGGTTCGTATGGGGCCGTCACAGATTAAAGAACTCGTTTCATGGGGTGTGAACTTCGACAAGAATGAAGAAGGCGAATTTGACCTGCATAGAGAAGGTGGTCACTCAGAATTTCGCATCCTGCATCATGCTGATGATACTGGTTTTGAGATTCAGCGAGGTCTGATGGAGGCAGTACGCAGAAATCCTGATATTGAGATAAAGGAAAATCACTTTGCTGTTGAGATTATCACCCAGCACCATCTGGGTGTTGAGGTTACCCGTAGAACACCTGACATTGAGTGCTTTGGTGCCTATGTCCTTAACCCTGATACACAGAAGGTCGATACCTACCTGTCAAAAGTCACAGTAATGTGTACTGGCGGCTGTGGTGCTGTCTATCAGACTACTACCAATCCTGTTATTGCAACTGGTGACGGTGAGGCGATGGTTTATCGTGCTAAGGGAACAGTGGCAGATATGGAGTTTGTACAGTTCCACCCTACCTCACTCTATAACCCCAATGAGACACACCCTGCATACCTCATCACAGAAGCTATGAGAGGTTATGGTGGCATATTGAAACTGCCTACAGGCGAAACATTCATGGAGAAGTATGATGAACGTCTTTCTCTCGCTCCACGCGATATCGTAGCGCGCGCTATAGATAAGGAGATGAAGATTCACGGCATAGATCATGTATGTCTTGATGTAACCCATAAGGACCCAGAGGAGACAAAGCACCACTTCCCGAATATATATCAGAAATGTCTCTCTATCGGCATTGATATCACAAAGGAATATATTCCTGTTCGTCCTGCTGCTCACTATATGTGCGGAGGCATCAAGGTTGACCTGAACGGATGCTCTTCTATCAAGCGCCTTTATGCTCTCGGTGAGTGTTCTTGCACAGGATTGCATGGTGGCAACCGTCTGGCTTCCAATTCACTTATCGAAGCCGTAGTATATGCAGAGACTGCATCACGCCATTCTCTTGAGCATATAGACGAATATGAGTTCAACACCCTCGTTCCTGAATGGAATGATGAAGGCACCCTTTCCAATGAGGAGAAAGTGCTCATAACCCAGAGTGTTCATGAAGTAGGCACCATTATGGCACACTATGTAGGCATTGTCCGTTCTGACCTACGTCTGAAGCGTGCCTGGGTGCGTCTTGACACTCTCTACGAAGAGACAGAAGCCCTCTTCAAACGTGTTTACGCAAGCAGGGATATCTGCGAACTCCGTAACATGATAAATGTAGGATATCTGATTACCCGATGGGCTATAGAACGCAAAGAATGCAGAGGTCTGCATTTCACTACAGACTACCCTCATCACGCTTATGATAAGTAATCTTTTAATAAGCCTTACCCTTGCGCTTGATTCTCTGTTGGCAGTTTCTACAGTAGCCAACACCTCCAGCGTCGGCATTATGGTCTATGACCTCGATGCTGACACTTGTCTTTATGCGAAAAACTCTTGTCAGACCATGCGTCCAGCTTCCACACAGAAGCTGATAACAGGCATTACAGCCCTCGACGAGCTGGGGTTAGATTATCAATACACCACTTCTCTCAACTATACAGGAAGAATTGATACCGCTACTGTCTTCTGTCCTGACGACTCCACTTACCAGTTGCGTCGCGGCAGCCTGCAGGGCAATCTTTATATCACAGGTGTAATGGACCCGAAGCTCAATTCAGATGACCTTGACCTCTTGGCTTGTAATATATACAAAATAGGTATTGATACCATTACTGGCAACATCTGTGGTGATGCTACATTTATGAAAGACAACAAGTATGGTCAGGGATGGTGTTGGGATGATGATAATCCGGAACTCTGCTCTTTACTGTTTGGTCGCAAGGAAGACTTGTTATCAAATTTTGCAAAGTCTTTGAGTAAAGCCGGCATAGTAATTCTCGGTGATGTCAAGGAGCAGTCATGTCCATCATCAGCCCAGAGTCTCACCTCTATCTCTCATTCTCTTCTGGAGATTCTTGAGAAGGTAATGAAAAACAGTAACAATACCTATGCCGAAACCCTACTCTATCATCTTGGTGCAACACAAGGCAAGCCTTCTACCGCCAAGAAGGGTATTGCTGTAGAAGAGGCATTACTCAAAAAAATATTTGCCTCTTCCCCTTCGGACATTCCCCCTCATCGTTTTGCCGACGGGTCAGGACTGTCACTCTATAACTACCTTTCACCAGAGATAGAAGTTGCATTTTTGCGATATGCATACGAACAGAAGCATATCTATCCCCATCTTCGTGAGGCTTTGCCTATAGCAGGTATTGACGGTACTCTGGAAAAGCGTATGAAGAACACTGATGCAGAATATAATGTACATGCGAAGACAGGTACCCTGACAGGAGTCATAAGTCTTGCAGGATATTGTTTTACGAAAGACCTTCACAATCTGGCCTTTTCTATCATCTCCAACGGTTGTCTCAATGCAGACAGCGCCCGTATCCTGCAAGATAAGATTTGCTCCATCCTGTGCACCTACAACACAACACCTAATTAATTTTTAATTGTTAATTATTAATTGTTAATTAAGGCATAGGCTTCAGGCCTTCCCAACGTACGTCCCATTTTCCGTCTTTTGGAAAGCCGGGATTCTTTTCTGTGCATCCATCCCATCCGGCACACATCATTGCTATAGCTGTCAACAGTCCACCGTTACCAGGAAGATAACATCTCAGGCGTCCATCCTGATAGTTGTGTCCATTTTTCAGGTATGTATTGGTGCGTTTATCCATCAATAGCGCATCAACGGCTTTTGACGGTTCTCCCAGACGTGCTGCATTCATCGCAACCATAGGGTAATCCCATCCCCATGTCTTGTCCCAGTTCCAACCAGTCCATATCCAGTCACTGGTCTGCATCATTATTTTCTGGTCCACCAGTCTGCTCATAGGCAGTATTCCTACAGCTCCAAGTACAGCAGGATGATCACTTATAAGAGCCAAAGTACTATAGGTGTCAGGAGCTGATTCTGCTGCCAAGTAGATGGATGAAGGTTTTCCTGCAGCCAATGGTGATAATTTGTTTATCACATCGTCCCACTTAGTCTTTTGTTCCAGTCCACGACGTTCACGCCATTTCTGGGCTGTCTGCAAGCCGAAATACCAGTAAGCAAGTTCAAAAGGAGGATTATATGTCACAGAAGCCTTCAGAGTCTCTTGTGCAGGTATGATGCCCTTGAGGAGATAGCGGTTATTTTCCTTATCGAGAGTAACAAAATCTGCCATAAATTCTGCTGTCTTGTCTATCAATCGTCCATACTTTTCCAGCATCATTTTCTTCCCTTCGGCAGACATATTTCTGTATACCAGTTCTGCGAGGTAAATCAGATGCGGCTGTTGCCATATAAGGTAACTGCCCACCTTTGATGGAGCCTCTTCTCCGCTGGGGTCTGTCATCTTCATCCATCTGACGCCCTTAAAGCCCTGTCTCATCGCAATCTCACGTGCTATAGGCTCTGCACTGATGTACCATCTGAGAGTACGTTCTAACAGTTCTTCGTGGCCCCACAAAGGTAACCACGACTGGTGCCACCATATCATCTCCATATGGAATTTCCCAAACCAGGAATTATATGTCAGTCCAGTCTCTTGTGGAGGAGTATTTCCACAACACTGAATAGCGAGAAGATACTGGCTCAATACCACCCGACGCTCCAATTCACGGGCTCTCTTGTCTTTGCATTGCGAGAAATCTACTGCAGCTCCTTCACTCCAGAATTTCTGCCATTTGTCAGCAGACTTTTCTGTAATGGAAGCGAATGTCTCTCTTTCCTCTTTATTCTGTTCGCTCAAGAATTCGCAAGAGTATGTCAGTTGCTTACCATCAGCAACCAACGTCCAGTAATTCTTTTCCTTCTCTATCAGTTCTGCTTTTTCTTCCCACGAGAGTGAGATGAAATAAGTCGTCTTGTCAATAGTTCTTTTCAGTACAACATGTCCATCTGTCATGCTCACCAGTTCTGTCTGGTGTTTGTCATTCTGATTCCAGTCACAGGCATCATCGCTATGCTTTCCTGTAGGATATGGGAAACGCATTTTTATAGCCACATTACCCCTGTCAGCTTTCACCATTCCTGCCACAATATCTCTCTCAGGATGACATACTGTCTTTACGGAATATTTTGCACCCTTCGCCTTGAATTCAGAAGTTATGACACCACTCCACATATCCAGTTTCTGCCTGGCATCCTTTATATCAAGCGGTGTTACTCCCTCTATCTCCAGTCCTATACATCCCAGATGCAATCTGTGAGGGTTGCTTCTATACCAGTTTGCTGCATCACGAGCCCTTCCCTGTTCCTTGAATTCCGTAGCATACAGTTCCTTATGTCCGTGTCCGAAATCCTCTTTTTTATAAGACTCTTCTATCCTCAGGTTCTGTGGATTATCAAAGCTATGCCACCCCCATTCGCTCTGTGTTCCGAGGGGTACGCCATTATGGTAATATTCTGGGAAAGTCTGCAGTCCCGTTACATCTGCCGTAAAGGCAAAATGTCCGTTTCCGACACTTAGCGATGCCAAAGTATCGACACTTGTTACGAGAGGATTATTCCTCTCTACCAAAGCTTTCCTGTCTATTGTAGCCCCCTGCACACCAAGCGACAACAATAACATAATGCATAATGCAAAATGCATAATTAACAATTAATAATTAACAATTAACAATGAATAATGCTCATCCAGAGGGCATGATTTTCGATGTTCAATGTTCAATTTTCAATAGCATAAATAAGCTTGACAGCATCCACATACTGTGCTATACCCAGAGCCACCTGTTTTGCATCCTGCATAGCATGAACCACTGTTGCCTGTCTGCCTACTACATCACCTCCGGCAAAGACACCCTTTCTGGTAGTCATTCCGTAAGGAACTTCTCGTGTAATGAGGAAGTTGTGATCATCATTTTCCAATCCCGATGTAGAACGGACTATTCTTGTGGCTGGTATTGCTCCGATAGCAAAGATGATATTATTGGCAGGTAATACCTGACGGACAGGTTCCTTATCAGGCTCTTGTGTTTCAAGAACTATCTCTGTTATATCGAGGTTATCATCAACGTGGATTTCTGATATGCTGCTCCACCAATTGAACTTAACCCCTTCATTTACTGCATCATCATATTCAGCGTGCAAGGCAGACATCGTTTCAATACCTCTGTTATATATCACATTAACAGCAGAGGCACCTATTCTCAAGGCTGTTCGTGAAGCATCCATAGCAGTATTTCCGCAGCCTATGACAAACACCTTTGCGCCTTCATCTACAGGCAGTTCGTTGCGATTCATAAAGCCCTCCGAAATCAGTTCCACACGCCTCAGGAAATGAGTTGCAAGACGAATGCGTTTCAAGTCGCTACACTTTACAGCATTCTCACCCTCTGAGATACATTTGCCATTCTGCATGATAGGTATTTCGAGCGATTTTGGCTTACTGAGTCCTGTGCCGATATAGATAGCGTCAAACCCCTCTTCGAAGAGACTGTCAACAGTGATGTTCTCTCCAACATGAGTATTACGGTGAATCACAACTCCCATCTTTTCGATATAGCGTATTTCGCGAGCCACGACCTCCTTTGGCAGACGATATTCCGGAATACCATAACGCAGGACACCGCCACACTGGGCTTCCATTTCAAAAATCTCTACGGCAAATCCCATTCTGGACAGGTCGCCAGCCACAGTAATTCCTGATGGTCCGGCTCCAATAACTGCAACCTTTCCGCGAGTTTTTTCAGATATGTCCTCATGAGTCAGGTTATTATCCGAGTCAAAGTCAGCTACGAAGCGTTCCAGCTTACCTATATTAACAGGAGTATCCTTCTTGCCCAGCACACAATTCCCCTCACACTGTTTCTCGTGGGCACATACACGACCACACACAGCAGGAAGGTTACTCTTGGCACGAATGATACTGATGGCATTACCCAGATTACCCTTCTTCAGCTCATGAATCCAATCTGGAATATCATTGCTGATAGGACATCCTTTCTTACATTGTGGAACCTTACAATGCAGGCAACGCTGTGCCTCCTTTATGGCCTCCGCCATCGTATAACTCTCATTAATCTCTTCTTCGTATCTCATATTGTAATTGTTTTAGTAATTCGAGTGCAAATATAAACAAAATTATCGAGATAATATGTTAGTTGAGAAAAAATGTACCGTTTCTTTGTTGTTTCAGGAGAAAAAACTACCTTTGCATCAGGAAATAACATAATGATTATCCTTAACTCCATATTCCCCTTCGGCAAGAATTTCTATGCCATCAACCTCTTCGGCATAGTCTTTGCCAAGCATCGTCTCACCCCCACAGAGCAGCGTCATGAGCACATCCACACCCAACAGCAACGCGAACTGCTCTATGTAGGCTTCTTCGTCTGGTATCTTCTTGAGTGGTTCGTGCGACTGTTACAGTATCGTAATGCCACAAAGGCCTATTTCAACATATCCTTTGAGCGAGAAGCCTATGCCCATGAGTGCGACAAAGACTACGAAAAGCATCGTAGCCACTACGCCTCATTTGCGTACATTCGCAAAAAATAACTGTGTTTAGATTTAAACAAAAACTCTAAGTTTGCAGCGTGTAAGAAAAAGTTCAGAAAATTTTTGCT
>ERZ842401.1206-NODE-1206-length-37727-cov-11.112285_pt1 | contig 37727 bp, 40 predicted proteins | sample MGYA00521270_ERZ842401 | MGnify/ENA primary metagenome ERZ842401 (study PRJEB31892, sample SAMEA3878208) | bioreactor metagenome | biome: Moose rumen | place: Sweden | collected 2011-10 | study: EMG produced TPA metagenomics assembly of the PRJEB12797 data set...
GATGTGTGGTGCGTCATGCTCAAGCGTTTATAACTTCACCCCTCCTAACCTCCCCGTCCGGGGCGGAAAAGCTTGGTAGGATGCGTTTATACGCCCCAAATTATGGTTCATACTTGCTTGACATGAATATAAACCCCTTTGCTTGTCGGCATTTCTCTTATGTATTGTTATAATTGTTTTTATTCCATTGTCAGGATCCTGTCTAAGCAGGCTTTTGGCGAGTATTGCCATTCGCGGAAGGTTATACGTTTGACTTTATATCCGCTGCGTTCAAGTATAGATTGCTTTTTCATATTCGAAATATTAGATTTTTGTTTATCTTCGACACCGTCAATTTCAAGTATAAATTTGTCATCTACCACCAAATCTGCGCTTAATCCTGCAATATCTACTCCTGCAAGGACATGGTGGTCAAGTTTGCGAATTTCGTCTGCAACTTCACGCTCAAACGGATTTTTATAAATATTTGCATCAATTTCGTCATTTGCAAGTGCTCGTTTGCGTTCTAAATACTCTTTAATATAAGAAATATAATTTCTAAAGTGCCCTTCCGACATTGTTTCTGTGTCGTGCGATACAAAGTTGATACATTTGTTCTTCGCTCTTGTAATTGCAACATTAAACAAATTAGGTTTTTGAATAAATGTGATACTTTGCGGATGAGAATTATTCGCAAATCCCCATGAAATAAGCATAATATCTCTTTCATCCCCCTGAAAAGTATGTGCGGTACCAATTTCAATTTGATGCTTTCTTATCATATAATCTGACAAAACTTTCGGAACAGAAATTTTCAACTGTTCAACCTGCGCTCTGAATGGTGAAATTATACCGATTGAAGTCGGATTATCAGGATTATTTTTTTCATCCTCAATAATTATTTCATGCAAAACTTTTACAAGTTCTTCAACTTCGGGTAAATTTCTTGTTGCATCAGAATCTACTTTGCCTTCCGGTACTTTTACCAAATCAAGAACTTTATCATTTAGTGAATCTTTTCTCATAACGCGAATCCTGTCTGAATAAAACTCACGATTAGAGAAATTAATTACAGGAGGCAAACTCCTGAAATGCTCGTCAAGCATAACTGAATTCATTGAATAATAATCTGCCAGATCAAACATTGAGTTTGTTCTGAATCTCCACATCAACTGATATTTGTCAGGGATTCCGTATTGGCTTAAGAATGATTGTTCTTTTGCTTTTTCAAGGAATGACAGATGCGGTAATTGTTTATCATCTCCTACGATAACCGATTTTTTGGCACGATACATTATAGGGAAACAACTTGCAATATCGCATTGTGAAGCCTCATCAATGATTGCAACATCAAACATCCCCGGTTTTAACGGAAGGGAATCTGAAACAGCATAAGTTGTTACGCACCAGCATGGGAATGCTTCCAGAAGCGGTTTAAAATCTTCTTCTTCCAAAATTTTTGATTGAAGTTTTTTGCGGCGTTCAACCAATGACATTGCATGAACTTTTATTCTGCGCTTTTTCTTATCATCACGCAACAATGCTTTTAGAGCTTCACGTCTTGTACTTTTTAGTATATTTACTGCTAAAGTTTTTTGTTTTTTCTTTAATTGGCGAATTTGCTCCATCATCACATGTAAATTGCCGATTTTTTGAATATCAGCTTCAATTTTTCTTAATTGCCATTTTTGAGTAATAAAATCCAATTCAACTTTTAATCTGTCAAGATTTTCACTTTCCACATCAAAGTCTTTCAAATCCAATATTTTTTTAAGTTGTCTTAAACTTGACATGTTTTTTAATCCGGCAAAAAATCCCGCTTTTTCCATATTTTCTGTCAAAGTTTTAATTACATCATTAATATTATCAATTTCGGATTTCTTTAATGCGCGTTTTATGTATTGCATTTCACCGACAGTCAAAGCATGTTCTTTTATTTCATCTCTCAGATCGTGCCATTTACGTTCTAATTTAATTATATTTTCGCATTTTTGTTCGGTTTCACGTAAAATATCAAGATGTTGCTTCATATCTTTTGTATCTGCAAAAATATAATCTTCAACGTCATCATCAAGTCCGACTTTTCCTGACAATAAATCCTGTAATTGGAGGCTAAGTTGTTTTTGATAATTTGCTCTTCCTGCCCTTAGAGCAAGATATGGAGCACCTAAGTCATTTAATCTGTCAGCGACAACATCAACTGCCTTGTCCATTCTTGAAGCAACAAGAACAGTTTTTCCGTTTGCAATAAGGTGTGCAACCAGATTGACAATAGTTTGTGATTTCCCTGTTCCCGGAGGTCCCTGAACGGCAATAAATTTGTTATTTTCAATATTTTTTATAACGCGTTCCTGAGAATCGCTTAATGATAACGGAGTAATCGGATAAAATGGTGTATTGTCATCTTTATTTGAATTTCTTTCTATAGCCTGATTATATTCATCATTTATAACAGAAAGTGTAGTTTCACGATAAACTCCGCTTGGTTTTTCGGCAATTTGTAACAGCTCATGCAATACGCCTGCTGTTACTGCAGGGCGTTTTGTCAAGATAATTGCACTTTGATAGGTTACGCAAAGTTTTTTCAAATCCCCTTCGTACTTTTGTTTTTGCTGCTGAATATCATCTTCTATTATTTCATCAAGATTATCACCGTTTATTTCAATATTTGAATAATCAGGAGCTTCGTCTCTTGAAACATTGTCTTCATCCGCATCTTCGCTGTCATCAAGTGCAATTTCAACATCAGGTATTAATGATTTTAACGTGGTTAAGAAAATATCCATTTTTTCTTTTGTTATAGGCAAATCAGGTACAACATCCAAAATGCCTTCCAAAAACGAATCCACTTCATCGTCATCGTCACTTTTTTTCATTAATGATGCTAATGCACCTGTATTAAGTGATAAAATATCTTCTTGTCTTATACAATTTATATTTACGCCATTTCGTTCCAATTTACAGGGAACATATAAAAGCGGAGTCAAAAATTCATTACGGCGTTTAGATTTACCGTTTCTGCCGACTAAAAACATATAACCATATATTAAATATTTATCTCTGGCATTGTTTTCGCTTTGAATCATAAGCTCAGTCAAATTTGGGTTTGCCCCATCAAGTTTCAAGTATTCAAGACCATCTGTCAAAAGGGTTTCTTTTTCTTTTAAGAAAATCCATTTGTTGTCTTTATCTCCTTTGAGGTTGCGAAAAGTTGAACTTTTAACTTCTTCTCTGACGCAATCGTGAAGATATTGACTGATTTTTTTAATAAAACTGTTATTAAATGCTGAATTTAGTGCTTTTGTTGCTTCCTGTAACATTAAATTTCCCCTTTATAATGTCGGCATAGCAATGCCGACCTACCTTATTGTACATTATTTTAGGCGAAAATCAATAATTTCACATCATTAATTTAATGTATATAGCAAATTTTATTTTTTTTAAGTTTTATATTCCGAAAAGTTAAAGGAGTTTTTATGAAGGTTGATTTCAGATGTGTAAATTCAATAACAGAAAAAGTTAATCCAAGAGGATTAAAACAGGTAGTTACTGAATTTACAACAAAGACAGGAAGAAAAGGGACAGAAATTGTTACCAATCTTGATTATAGCGGCAATAAAGGTATAAGAACAATTGACCGAAATTCATCAGGGAAGGTAGAATTGGTTATAGATGATTGTTACGGGAGAATAGAAGCATATACTTCGGCTTCTCCTATGTATCCAAAAGGTGTTTTTCAGTACAGAAAAAATGGAACAAGAACATATATTCCACATGTGTCTTTAGAGAATCTGTCCAAATATTAAATTTATATTCAAAATTTTATTTGATATACAAATCAATATCTTCGTCTGTTATCATTTCGGTTACAGCAACGAGAATTTTGTGCTCATCAAGTTTAATTCCGCCTAAAATTCCTTTTTCTTCCAGATCAGATAAAAATTTGTCAGAATTTTCAACTTCTATAACAAATTCATTAAAGAAATTTTTGTTTAAAACCTTTATTCCTTTATCTTGTAATTTTTTGGCAAGTTTATGTGCGTTTAATGTTGATAAATAACCCGCCTGATAGAATCCTTTTTCTCCCATCACAGAAAGATAAAGATTTGCACAAAGTCCGATAAGAGCCTGATTTGAACAAATGTTGCTTGTTGCTTTTTCTCTTTTAATATGTTGTTCTCTTGTCTGAATTGTCAGACAAAAAGCCTGATTGCCGTTTTTATCAACGGTTCTTCCTGCAAGACGTCCCGGTAATTGGCGCATATATTTCTCTTTGCATGCAACAAATCCTGCACTTGGACCGCCAAAATTCATAGGGATTCCAAGAGTTTGAATATCTCCGACTACGATATCTGCGCCGTATTCACTTGGCGGTTTTAATACAGAAAGAGTTGAAACATCTGTACAAACAATTAATAAACAATCTTCAGATTTTTTTGGTTCTGTAATTTCGCCATAATAGTCAGGAGTCTGAACAAGTACGCACGCATATTCAGAAGTATTTTGCGGAATTTCATCAACCCAATCAACTTCAATTCCCTGAGAATATGTATATGTTTTAATTACTTCTTTGTATTCAGGATTGAGTGTATTCATAACGCAAACTTTGTATTTTTTTGCAATACGGCAAGCCATTAATATACTTTCTGCGCAAGCTGTTCCGCCATCATAAACAGTAGCATTTGAAATATCCATCCCTGTCAGACGGCAAATCATTGTTTGAAATTCGTACATAACCTGCAATGTGCCTTGCGAAATTTCAGGCTGGTATGGTGTATATGCAGTATTAAATTCAAATCGGTTTGCGACCTGATTAATACAGGCAGGTATGAATTTGTTATATATACCTCCGCCCATAAAAGTAATAAAATCGGATTGATTTTCTTTCGCAAGTTTCTTAACTTTTCTTTGGGTTTCCATTTCGCTTAATCCGTCAGGAAGATTTAAATTTCCCATTCTGATATTTTGAGGGATTTGTCTGAATAAATCTTCAACCGATTTTATGCCGATTTCTTCACACATTTGTTTAATTGTATCTTCGTTATGTACTAAAAAATTTTTCATAAATTATTCCAATTCTGATTTGTAATCATCATAAGTTAATAAATCATCAAATTCGCTTTCCGGCGCATCAGATTCAATTTTAACAAGCCATCCGCCTTCATAGCAGTCTTCATTCAATTTTTCCGGTGCATCAGGTAAGTCTTCATTAACTTCTACAATTTTACCGCTGATTGGCATATAAATTTCTGATGCAGCTTTTACAGATTCTATATTTGCGAAAGTTTCACCTTTTTCAAATTCATCTCCAATTGATGGTAATTCCAAAAATACAATGTCTCCGAGTTGTTCAATTGCATAATCAGTTAATCCGATTACATATTTGTCATCTTCTTTGACTACATATTCGTGTGATTTTGAACAATACATTTCTTCTTTGTAACTCATTTATCATACTCCTTTTTTATATGAATTGTGAAACGTGAATTGTGAATAGACTTTTACGGATTTAATAATTATTGAATGTGCGTCAGCAACGATAATGATTATTCACTACTCACGATTCATGACTCACTTCTATACTCTATTCCTTTTTTGGATAAAAGGTCTTTTGACGACTTTGGCATCATGTAATTTTTCTCTTATCATAACTTGAACTGTTGAATCTGTGCAAATTTCAGCCAAATTCTTTACATAAGCCATTGCTATATTTTTGCCTGCAGTCGGAGCAATTCCCCCGCTTGTGACTTTTCCGACTCTTTCTCCCTGAAAATAAACTTCATATTCGTGACGTGGAATATTTTTATCTAACATTTCAAGTCCGATTAATTTTCTTTTTGTCCCGTTTTGAATTTGATCCATTATTACTTGTTTGCCGTTATAATCACTTTTTTTATCTTTTGGAATTGACCAGCCTAAATCTGCTTCAATCGGAGTTGTTGTTTCATCAAGATCATTACCGTATAAATGTAAACCGGCTTCAAGTCTTAATGTATCTCTTGCTCCTAAACCTATTGGTTTTATACCAAATTCTTTACCACGTTCTAAAATTTTATCCCATATAAATTCTGCCAATTCATTTTCTACAAGTATTTCAAAGCCATCTTCACCTGTATAACCTGTTCGTGAAACAAGCAGTTTAATCCCTTCTAAAGCTGCAGATTTAATAGTAAATGATTTTTGATTTTCAATGTCATAACCCATTTTGCCCATCAAATCTATTGCTTTGGGTCCCTGTATTGCGATTAAAGAATAATTGTGCGATTGGTTATCTATTTCAATATCATACCCTTTTTGATTTATAGATAGCCAATTAATATCTTCATCAATTCTTGACGCATTGCAGATTATGAGATAATTTTCAATTCCGAGTTTATAAATAATTAAATCATCAACAAGTCCGCCGTTTTCTTTTGTCAGCTGACAATAAACTGCTTTTTCATAAGGGAGTTTGTCTATACATTGCGGTACGACTTTATTTAAAAAAGCTGTTGCATCATTTCCGGATATAAAAACTTCTCCCATATGTGAAACGTCAAAAACGCCTACATTTTCTCTTACGGTTTTGTGTTCTTCTATGATTGAGGTGTATTGAACAGGCATGTGCCAGCCTGCGAAATCAACCATTTTAGCTCCTAAACCAATATGTTTTTCATGCAAATAAGTTTGTTTAACCATAATAATATCCCCTTGACCTATTTTATTGTCCGATTATATAACTCTTTTGTCAAGAGAAAATTAAGAATTAAATTAGTTCATTTTTCTTTTTAAATCATTTCTGAAATCAGTTAAAGGACCTGAATTAGGGTCTCTTATTATTTGATAATATTTTTGGGCATATGTGAAAGGATATTTGGGAACCCAGCTGAATTTCTTATAGATATTAATTGTATCAGCTCCATGAGATAACATAAGATCATCTATAGTTTGTTCGTGGGCAGGTGATATAGAAGAAACTATTTTTATAATATAGTCTGAAAAAGTTAAAACCGAATATCCTGAAATTACCCCTGTATCTTTAATAAATTTATAAATATTAATTCCGCTGTCGGCATCATAAATATGCTCTTTTGCATTTTCCGGGAGTTCGAGAGTTCCTGAGTCTGCTTTTTCTATTTCGTACCATTCTCCATTATATAATATTCTCATAACACTGCGTGAGGGCATGTATATATCGTCAAATTCATTATCAAGAAGTACTTTCCCTTCAAAACTCATTACTCCGTATTTGTAGTTTCTGTATGTTAAAAACATTTTCCCGTATAATAAATCTATTTTTTGGTATTTATGTGGAATGATAAGTTTTCCGTATTCATTGTATAAACCGTAATCGTTTGAATTCCCCAGTTTTACAAATTTACCCAATATTCTTTCAGAATGGCGGTATTTTGGTTCTATAATGATACATCCTTTTTCATCAGTTAAACCAAATTTATCGTTTTTTGTCTGAACAAGCCAGCTGTGATATCCGATACGAATCATTTTTTTATAAATTGCATCTGTTAAAACTGAACCATCCTGATCTTTTAATCCCCATTTTTCTTCAATTTGATAAAGAATTACATCATCATTTGTAAAAGATTTAGGATTTGTGTTTTCTGCAATAGCAGGTATTATAGAGAAACTTAAAATTGCAAGAATAATTAATAATTTTTTCATAGGATTATTATAGCAAAAAAAATTTTTATGACTTTTATAATGTATATGATAGTAAATAAATTAGCTTCAGGCGTAAAAATCCCATATGATTTAGTAAAAGGTTCTTTTGCTCAAAGGCAGCTAAAATCAGGTAATTTGGCTGATTCGTTGTATAAAAATGTACAAAATAATTTAACGGATAATTATTCTATAATTGATTATTTGAATTTACAAAAACATATTCAAAATGTTTTACCTGATAAAAATTTGAAAATTATTGTTCAAAATTTGGCTGAAAATAAATTGGAGGAATGTGAAGGCTCTTGTGAGGTATTATATAATGCGCAAAAAGAAATTCGTGCAATTTCAATAAATTTGGGTGGAATAGGTAATACGGTAAGGAGTGTACATGTTCCTGCTTTTATTCACGAATTTCAGCATGTGTGTGATGACATATATCATCCAAAATTTTTGGCAAGACTGCAAAGTCTGAATAAAAAAAATCTTGCAAATAAGAAATATGATGATTTTTATGACCAATATTATTACTGTACGGAGTTTGTAGAGTCTAAACGTGATAAAAAAGATGTTTTAAAAATTATCAAAAATAAAACAAAAAAATTTTTAAAAGGTTTTAATATAGAAGATAAAATGGATTATATTCAGGATATGCGCTATTCTTTGATGTCTGAAATCGAAGCGTATAAAAAAGAACGTGCAGTTGCGCTTGATTTGAAATCAAAAGGATTTATGGTAAAAGACGGTGATTTGGAAGACTATCCAAAAGACGGGTTATTTGCGGAGAAAATAAATTTGCTCAAAGAGCTTGGATTGGAATACATTACAAAAGAGCGTTCAAAAAATATTGGACGTTTGAATAAATCTAATTCGCGTAAAAAGGTTAATTCTAAAATTTGATGTATAGTGTTATATATTTTATATGACTGCAATAATAGGTATAAAACTTGAAAACAGAGCATCAGAAGCTTTGAAATTACAGGAAATATTAACACTGTACGGATGTGAAATTCAGACACGCTTGGGCTTGCATCCGATAGGGGAATATAAGTGTAATAATTTCGGGATTGTGTTAATAGAGGTTGTTTCAAAAGTTAATGAAATATATGATGCACTTGCCAAAAACTGGCAAGTTCAGATAATGAAGTTTTAATTTATGTAAAAAAGTTATATACAAACGGACAAAAATTTTCTTTATATGATTTTATATTATAAAGGTAAAATTCATGATAAGTCTGATATCTTTTGGAAATTCCAAAACAAGTATTTTTTATATAAACGATTATCACGGGAAAACTCTTAATATGGAGCGTACAATGAGCGCATCAAATACTTTTGATGCACAGAATAAGAATAAACGTGATACTGATGTATTAAAACTGTCATCAGGCGATATAATGATAGGGGAAGATGTGGCTATAAATCGTGCAGCTGTTATGTTTCAAAATTTTATCGGAATAAAAGCCAGTGCTGTAGGAAACCATGAACACGATATTCAGGGTTGGATTGGAGAAGTTTTACCTTATATAAAATTTAACATGTTATCCAATAACGTAAAGGTAAATCCGCGTAATCCATGGAGTAAAGTCTTAAAATCATCTGTTGTAGAAGAAGTAAACGGTAATAAATACGGTATTATTGGTTCAACACCGATTGATTTATTTACAAGAACAAAGCTTGGAACACTGCAAAAAGATATTGCTGTAGATGATGCTTATGACACCGTAAAAGATATTCAGTACGAAATTGATAAATTACAAAATCAAGGTGTAAATAAAATTATTCTCCTTTCTCATTTGGGTAATGCTTTTGAGAAAATAATTGCTACTCAAACATCGGGTTTAGACGTAATTTTAGGCGGTCATTCCCATAATCTGATAAAAGATGTAAAAGAAGGAGAGAATTTATTATACGGCAAAGACGGAAATCCTGTAATTATTACTCAGGCAGGCAAAGATGGAAAACATTTTGGTATTTTAAATCTTGAATTTGATGACAACGGTGTAATCAAAAAAGTTCAGAATAATATTGGTAATACTAAAGATTTTCACCGTAATATGGCAGTTGAATATATTTTTAATAAGTTATTCAAAAATAATAAAGTTTATGGGCAGATTGCTTCTGCAGCACCTGAACCTAAAGACCTTTTAATTACCCCAAATCCGCATGGATATTTTATTACTGATTGTATGAGAAAAGATTTAGATTGCGATATTGCATTGATACAGGCTGCAAATATGCGTGGATATTTTGAAAAAGGAGATGTTGATGACAGAACACTTTATGATATCTTACCTTTTAAAAATGAATTATATAAAATGAATTACAGTGAAAAAGATATTGTAGATGCTATAAGATTTTCTTGTGAAAATTCTTTTAATTCATATTCGCATAAACCCGGAATGTTTTATGCTTCAGGATTAAAATATACAGTCAGTAACACAGGAAATCTTTTGTCAATGAGTTTTGTAGATAAAAATGGGACAGAAATTCCTATTGACATTAATAATCCAAGACAAGATAAATTTTATACTACCGCAATAAATGATTATTGCGCTCAAGGTAATGATAAATTGACTATGTTAAACAAGCCTCAGCAAATTATTGCAAAAACCGGCATAGATTCCGCTGTTTGTGTAGCTAATGTTATACAAAAATCAAAAACTCCCGTACATATCGCTGATGACGGAAGAATTACGATAAAATGAATTAATCTGAAAGAATAACGAAGTATAACCGTTTCGACTTTTCGCAAACCGCACAAATTTATGTGCGTATCGATCCTCATAAAACCGTGTTACTAAGTCTATCTGCCGAACAAATCACGTACGGAAAATTTGCGGGTTTTGTTGGCAGAGCCAAAGTCCAGCAACTTTCGTACAATTGGATTTGTTTGATGAGACAAAACAGATTTTTCGCAAACTTCATTTACTCTTTCTCTGGTATTATCTATTACTTCAAAGTTTTGTCCGTCTTTCTCATCCATAGATTTGATTATACCTCGTTACTCTTATATAAACAATTTGTAAAATATAAAATTGCATGGTTTTATATAAAAAGTATATATTTGTTACATAACGTTACAAATGTAAATTAAAAAAGTATGCAAAATCTGTTTATAATGGGATTTTTTGCTTATTTATATCAGGAGTGTACTAAAAAGGTTTAAAAATTCAGGGAATGAAATATTGACCCATTCAAAATCATTGATTGATATTTCTTTTTTACAGATTAAACCGGCAACATACAGTGTCATTGCAAGTCTGTGATCTTTGTATGAATTCACTTCGGTATCTCCTGCTAAGTTTGTTTTCCCGTTTATAATCATTCCGTCTGAAGTTTGTTCAATTTCAGCTCCCAGTTTTTTTAATTCATTAACGGTTGTTTGTATCCTGTCGGATTCTTTATTTTTAAGATCTGAGGCATCTTTTATTATTGTCTGCCCGTTACATCGGGTTGCCAAAAGGGATATTACAGGAATTTCATCTATCAAAGCAGGGATAATTTCTCCCTGAATTGTTGTTCCTGTCATGTCAGGTGAATATTCAATCTTAATGTCTGCAACAAGTTCTCCGCATATTTCTCTTTGATTAAGGATTTCAATATTCCCATTCATTTGTTTAACTACTTCAAGTATTCCTGCTCTGGTCGGATTAATGCCTATATTTTTTAATATAATATTGGATTTTGGGATTATCAGAGCTGCAACGATAAAGTATGCTGCTGATGAAATATCTCCGCATATATTGATTTCCAATGGTTTTAGTTCTGATTTTTGAATGGTTATAATTTCATTTTCAATATTTATATCGGCATCCATATTTTTCAGCATAATTTCGGTATGATTTCTTGAAGGATATATTTCTTTAAATGTGGTTTTCCCTTCTGCATAGAGTCCTGCAAGCAAAATACAGGATTTTACTTGTGCAGATGCAATAGGTGAGTAATAATCAATCCCATATAATTTGTTTTTTGTAATTATTAATGGTGCATTGTAATTGTCTGATTCAATATTTGCGCCCATCAGTTTCAGAGGTTCTATAATTCTTTTCATTGGGCGTTTTGACAGACTTTCATCTCCGGTTAAAACAGAATCAAAATTTTGTCCTGCAAGTATTCCTGCCATAAGCCTAATTGTTGTCCCTGAATTACCGCAATCAAGCTGATTTTTTGGTGCTTTTAATAAACCATTTGATTTTACTGTCAAAGTTGTGCCGTTTTGTTCTATATCAGCTCCTAAAGCTTTGCAAATTTTTAAAGATGATTGAGGATCTTGTCCGTTTGAAAAATTTTTAATGACTGATTTGCCATTTGCCAAAGAAGAAAATATAACCGCACGGTGTGACACAGATTTATCTGCAGGAATATTTATTTCTCCTTTTAAAGTTTTAAAATCTTTTTTTACAATTAAATTCATGTCTATATATTATCATAAATTTTTTGTAATAATGTAATCACCTTTAATTTGTGGTGTTTTTCGGTAAGTTATATACACTTGTTTTAATATTAAATTATTTAATTTTGTTACAATTAGGCAATTTTTTGGCAGAAAAATACTTTATAGATACATAGGGGAAATAGAAAGTAAAGGGGATTATTAATTGTTTAATATTTGGCAGCCGATATCGTATGATACTAATTTGAATTCGATATTGTCACATTATTATATGGGTTTTTGTGGGGGAAATTGCTCTCCTTATGCATCGTTATTCAACCCGCCATGGATTTATAATAACGGTATAGGAGTCGGTAATCCGTATTTTCAGGGTACATACCAGTGCGGCAATTATTATCCTAATATTTTTGCGTTGAATTACTCAAATCCGTATATGTATTATGGCGGTGGCGGAGGCGGAAGTGTTTCGTCTTCAACTCCGACAACAGCTTCAACTACAGCTCCAAAAACCGTAACAAGTCAAAGTGCAACTGTTTCAAAACCTCAAAGTACGCATGTTTCAAATCCTGTCAAAAAAACTGTAACAAATACAGCGAATAACAGAAAAGGTGTATCATTAGGACAAGAGTTTGTAAATGTTGCCCGTAAATATGGAAATTGTTCAGAATTTAACGGCACGCATCACAAATTCTGTGTAAACCCGACCTGCAAGATCGAGGATCCTTTTGATCAGGAATGGTGTACCGATTTTGTAACATATGTTGTAAAAGAAGCATATAAAAATAAAGGGAAAACACCTCCTGCAGGTTTTGGTAATCATGATGTTGAAACGCTGAAAAATTGGGCAATTTCAAATGATTGCTTTATCAGAACATCTGATAAACCGGCAAAAGGCTCTTATATTGCCAAAAATATAAAAGCCGGAGATATAATGATTATCAATGAAAACGGTGCATCTCATACCGGTTTTGTTACGAAAATCGATAAAAATACCGGAGTAATCCATACAATTGAAGGTAATCGTGATGATATGGTTAAAGAATATAAATACAGCCCGAATTATTCTGATTTGAGCGGTTTTATAAGATTAACTTCTTAACTAAACGTTCAAGTTCTTCTAAGGTGGAATTATTATAGATTAAAATGTCAGAATATTTGACTTTGTCATCCTGATTTTGTTGGGATTTCATTCGGTTTCTGGCATATTCTTTTGTGTAATTCTCTCTTTTGAGTAACCGCTCAAGTCTTATCTTGTCATCACAATATATAAATATTATTTTGTCAAACATTCCCTCTGTTTTTGTTTCAAACAAAAGCGGTATTGATACAAAAACACGTTCTTTATCCTGATTTTTCTCAAAAAATTCGTTTATTTTTTCTATAATTTGAGGGTGTAAAATATTTTCTAATTTCTTTTTTTGTAATTTATCAGAAAATACAATTTTGCCTAGTTTTTCTCTTGAAATTTTACCGTCTGATAAAATATCAAAATCTTTAAAAGCCTCAATAATTTCTTTGTTACCCTCTAACAATGCATGCGAAATTTTATCGGTATCAATAACAGTTTCCCCGTTTTTTGTAAGTATATTTTCTACTGCGGATTTCCCGCAGGCAATATTTCCTGTTATGGCATATTTAATCATTTTTTATTTGCTATCCTGTTTAAAAAATTCTTTAACTCTTTTATTTGCTGAGGTTTTATTGGTTTAAATTCCCCACGTTTCAGACCTGCAAGGTCTAATGTCGCATGCTGAATTCTTTTTAATGATGTAACTTCAAAACCCAAATGTTCAAACATTTTACGAATTTGTCTGTTCATTCCCTGATAGAGTAAAATTTCCATAGTTGTATGAGAATTATCAATCTCGAGAACGCTTACTTCCGCATAAGCTTTTTTACCTTCCTCAATTTCAATACCCTTATACATAGTATCAATATCATTTTGTGTAATTTTACCGTTAATTGAAACTCTGTATAGTTTTGGTACTTTTGCGCTGGGGTGAGTTAATTCATTAATCAAATCACCATCATTTGTAAGTATCAAAAGCCCTGTTGATTCTCTGTCTAATCTGCCGACAGGCTTTAAGTTATGTAATTTTTCAGGAAGCAAGTCGTAAATCGTTTTGCGTCCTTTTTCATCGTCAGAAGTTGTGATATAACCCGCGGGTTTATAAAATCTGTAATATTCGTGTTTTACAGGGTGAATAAGTTGTTTATTAACAAACACTTTGTCTTTGGGTGCAACGCTGTAGCCAAGTTCTGTTATAATTTTGCCATTAACCATAACAACACCTGCTTCAATAAGTTCATCCGCCTTACGACGAGAACACAAACCGCTGGATGCAATGTATTTATTTAAACGAGTTCCTGACATAACAATATTTTACCATAAATTTTGATTTTTTTAACAAAAATGGAATTCGTAAGTTGGGCTTTCAGCCCAACAGATAAAATGTTGGGGTAGAAACCCCAACTTACAATTTAACATTTTTAATTTCCTTCTCAAAAATTGAATTAAGCGGTTCAGGGATTCTGCGGTAGAGTTTTCCGTCAGAATGTACCGCAACAATCACAACTTCTGCATTAATAAATACTTGATTAGTTTCTTTGGATTTAATTGTCTGTCTAAAAGTTGCAGTTAATCCGTTAAATTTCGATATTTCTGTTTCAATAATTACGATATCTTCTAACTTTGCACTTGCCTTGTATTTGATATTTATACTTGAAACAGGGAGCAAAATGTCCATTTTTTCAAGTTCCTTGAGGGTATAACCTTCCTGAGCGCAATAATCAACTCTGCCCATTTCCATCCAACGCAGATAAGATCCATGCCATACAACACCGTAATTGTCGGTGTCTGAAAAATATACTTTTTGTTCAAATGTGTGTTTCATAACAATAAAATATTATCATAAAATCAATTGTATAAAAATACTTTTAATATTATGCATAAATTAAAGTAATCAAACATAATATAAATAATACAAACAGTTTCTTGTCTTTAACAATACAAGAAATAAAATCACACTGCCAAATCATTTTGTCACTTAACTTTTTCAGACGAAACATAATTAATATGTTAATTATGATTGATATTAATGCAATAAATAACATCAAATCTTGCGAAAACAAATATTTCTTCATAAACATAATATGTATAAAAATAATTACAATAATATTAATATTGATAAATTTGTTTATCAATCTAATATCATATTTCTGTAATGATTTTCTCGCACAGGCACCTAATAAAACAAATTCATATTTTCTTTTGATTAAAGTAAATAGAAATGCAGTACAAAAAACTAATAATATGATGAATAATGAAGGAGAAATTTTTACCATAGCGTAGCCGGATAAAATTCTTAAAACAAAACCAAATGAAATAGAAATAATATCAATTATTGCAAGGTTCTTTAAATATAAAGAATAAAATATATTTAATATGAAATAACATAATAAAATATAAAAACAATAAATATTATGAATACCTGCTAAAACTACACCTAACAACAGGAAACCAAACATCAATATTAATGCATTATTCTTATTTATTTTCCCTTGTGCAATAGGACGATTCATTTTCTGAAAGTGTTTTTTATCATTTTTTATATCAAATAGGTCATTCATTATATACACTGCCGAGGACGTTAAGCAAAATGCAATAAATAAAAAACAGACATTTCGGATATTAATAAAATCAAACCTATCAACAAATAGAAATGGCATAAATATGATTAAATTTTTCACATAATGATTAATTCTCAATATTTTTATATAATTTTTGATTCCCACAACCTTCTTCACCACATTTTAAATGTAACAAATGATTACATATTAATACAGATAAAATTGATAATATAAATCCAAATATTATACAAAAAATTATCCGATTATTAAAATATTGTTCTAATAAATAAGAAAAATGTCTATTCGCAAATTGATGCATTTGCAAAATGGAAATCATATTCATATATATCTGATAACCAAGAAAAGCAGAGCAAAATATAACTGCTCTATTTGCAGGTAAATTCTTGTATAGCAGAGCAATATACATAACAAGAAAACATAAAAAATTTTGAGAAAACAAAAAACAATCTTTGCAACTCCAATAATAATGATATATTAAATTAATTAATAAAATGATTGATAATGTTAATAAAAGCCTCGCATTCTCTATCTTTTTATTTTTAATAATATAGAATAACGGCAATATTAAATATACCAGAAATAATATTATATCTTTAAAATTTTGAGTCAAAGAAAACTTTAAAGTTTTTTTAAAAATTCTTCTTTTCTCTATATCTATATAAAATAAACCTCTTAAAAGACCATGGCGACCTATTCTTAATTTATCCACACCTCTTTTAGTATCTATTATTTTTAGAGAATAAATGGGTTCAATATATGTTCCCCACGTTGCGAATTCAATTCTTTCAGCTTTTGTATATGTGCATTTAAAATATTTAAAAACCGAAGACAGTACTCTAGAGCCGGATATATTTGAAATATCTATTTTGTAATAAATTTTATTTTGAATATAAAATAATGCAAAAAACAATGATAGAATTGTACATGATAAAATAAGAATATCTTGCATTGTCTTCACAAAATTTTTATTTTGTTTTGACAATATATATAAACATAATATAGCGTTTGGGAGAATATTACATACGTTAATTCCAAAATTTAAAACACTTAATAAAGCCAAAACAAATATGAGCACAAATTTCATTTTGTGTTGTATTTTGTATTCCGTATTGCTAATAGCCAAATATAAAAGTATCACTTGTATTATGCCGGAATATATATATCTTTCAGGAATTGAAGAAAATATAATATTTGAAAAACTTAACATAAAAATTGCTGTAATAATATAAGTCAAATACTTATTAAACACAATTTTTTTTAAACACGAATAAAAAATTGAAACAGATAAAGACGAAATTATAGTCTGACATATAATTGGTAATAAATTTGGTTTTTTAATAAAATGACTTATAAAAGAAATATAAGGTATAACAATAATATCGAATAAAGGATGTTTACCAAATTTTATGTAACCGAATTTTGGATTATGACAATTCAAATAAAGTGACCAATAATTAGAACTACTATCTATTCCTAAAAAAATATCATTTTGGTATTGACAAGCTATCAAAGATAAGGCGCAAAGTAAATATATACAAAGAGCAACAAAAAACACAATCAAACAGCCTTGAAAAACAGATTTTGATGATTTATACTTATATGTTGTCATGTTTATTCCTTTATTTTTAGTTTATTAAAAAAAAATGATTTTGTACAGTATAAATGTATTTGAACTCGAACACGTCGCTTTTACATAATCAACCTATTAAATTTAAAAAAAATACGCATTAACCTTCTTGCATAACTATATAAAATTTTTGTATAAATATCTATATAAATTTCAATAAAAAATACTTGATTAAAAAAGATTTTTGTGGCAAGATTGACATACAAGTAAATAGAACAGGTTTATGGCAAGGTAGCTCAGCTGGTGAGAGCGCACGGCTCATACCCGTACAGTCAGTATAAAGACTACAAAGCCGAATAACCTGATACTAAAGGTTTTCAAGGTTATCAAAAAATTAAATAAAACGAAATTGTTGCAAAATTGTTGCAAGTATGTTTTAAAAGAGAATGAAAATTGAATAGGAATAAACGAACAAGGCTGGGTAGCTCAGTTGGTTAGAGCGTTCGGCTCATACCCGAAAGGTTCGAGAGTTCGAATCTCTCCCCAGCTATTATAAATAAAGAGTTTCCACGATTTAGGAAACTCTTTTTATTTGCCATTGTTGCATAATTTATGTAACAATTATATATTATAGTAAGGTAAGACTTTATAATTGATAAAAATAAAAAGTATCTGAACTTTGTCCGGTAAAAAATTACCAACCGAAAGAACCACCATTCATTAAATAAATCATTCCACCTTCTGCAACACCTTTAATAATACCTCCGAACCTTTTTGCAGGACCTACTCTCTGTGTTTGTAGTTGGCTCTGTTGTTGGTTTTGGAATGATTTTTCAGCATTTGTAAGGTTTTCTTCTTTCTTAAATCCAAAAACTTCCTCAACTGTGTATTCTTTATTCGGATCTATTTCATCTTCAGGATTTAAAGGGTCAGCATAGCAAAATTGGAGTGATACGAGTAATAGTAAAATTGTTAGTATTGTTTTCATTTTATTTCACCTGTGTTTTCTTTTCTAAAAGTTTATCAAAACCTTTTATAAAGTTCTTATCTACACAAACAATATTGTTTTCAATAAAAACATCACGACTGACATCCATAATATTTACTTCTGCCAAGGTCTGAATATCAATAAAGGAACCTATTTGAAAGTTTAATATTTTTTCTACATCATCTTTATCTTTTGGATTACTTGCAAGCAATAATTTTACTTCTTTTTTATCCATAACATCTTTCAGCGTTTTATTTTTATATTTTTCCTGCAAATCAAAAGATTTTTTTAATAGATTAGTCTGTGTTATGCGCCATTCTCTTGCGATAAGGTCGTTATACTCTTTTTCTATTGTTTGGAATTTTTTAATATCCGTTGCATCGGCTTTTTTGTAATAATCCATCGTAAAGGCACGAGTTAGTTTTTTAACAATTTTTCCTTTTGGTGTAATATCGGTATATTCATAATAATTGAGTTCGCCTAATGGGTATTTATCAAATTCATCATGAGGCATTTTTGAAACATAGTAGTAACTTTTTATTAACTCCGGACTTACAGACATAGCATAAGGGAATATGAACCCTGCATTTGGTCTTGTGCGTTCATATTCTTCTTGTTTTCTTTTTTCTTCTGCAAGTCGTTTTTCTTCTTCGGCTTTACGCTTTGCCTCCTCGGCTTTGGCTTTTGCTACAGCTTGTTTTTGAGCCGTAGTCTTTTGAGTCGTCTTTTTCTGTGATGTAGATGTTGTACTACTTTTACCTCGATTGTAGTTGTAATATTGTTTCATTGCCTCATCTATTTCTTGTTCTGTTGGATAACGACCAAGATTAAACATTAAGGTTTGAGCAATACCTTCTCGCACTTGACTACTCATATAACCACTATTGAAACAGGAAATAGGTTTATCATAGCAATTATAAGAATTACACATTTTTTGATAACAACCGACAGTATCATTTCCCCAATAACCAACAGCTTTATAACTTGTATCAGCCATGCAAGGTATCGTAGTAAATAATATTGCAGTAATTATAATAATCTTTTTCATTTTCCATTCTCTTTTCTTAATAATAGCAATTTCTCTGGTAAGTTTCTTCTTCTTGCCTTATTTGTGATTCAATTTCATCATCACCTAACAATTTGAAGTATTTTAGTAATTTCGCCATATAATCCTTATAAAAAATTCCTTCATCATCAACATCTTCAAATAGTTGTGATTTTGCGTAAGGTAATTCACCTACGGATAAATAAATTTTCCTATTGCAATCTACCCTGTTTACATAAGGATCATTTAAACTCGTATTTGTAAGAGCGATACAATAATCTTCACCTACATAGTACTGCTTGCCTCTTTCCATAACTAAGGATAATATGTATCTTATTTCTTCATTATCAAATTCTTTTATTCGTTCGTATGGTTGCATGTTTTTAAATTGTTCTAACATATATAAATCATATTGGGTGGTGTGGTACATTTTTGCCATACAACCGAGATTAAATACCCAATCATTGCCATTTACTTTCCCAGGCATATCTACTTTTTTAAATCTGTAACCCTTTTTATAATACAAATACTTATGTGAGATAATTTTTTTTGTACTTTATTGCACAATTTTGCACTCGCAAAATATCAAACACCAAGTGTAAAATAACAGTCGGTTTGAGGATTTGGAACAGAAGATTTGAGATTTTATTTTAAAATAATGCATACAAATGTTGTTTGTTAAGAAATATTAAGTTGAATTTAAAATGGCTAAATTCCAGTTATAATCTGCTATATGATATGATATGATATGATATGATATGATATGAGGGGTATTGTCAATAATCTTTATCAAAATGTTTTTATACAAATATAAGAGATTTTAATTTTAGAGTATAAAAACACGAAAGGAGATATATTATGGTATGTAAAGGCATTCCTGGTGGTTCAGGTATAAGTTTTGTTGATGCATTTGAGGCTGGTAAAATGACACATTTAAAAACGGCAGATTTATTAAAGAAATATGATTTGGACGGTGATGGGATTATTTCATCTGATGGTAAAAATGGTGATGAAGTTGCAAATATGCAAAAAGATCATAAAAACCTAGGTAAATCTTTGTTCAATGATGTCAAAATAAATAGAAGTTATGATGGTAATAATTTTTTGTCATCTGAAGTTGATGTCGATAATGATGGTCAAAGAGACTTCATAGGTACAAACCAGGGAGGATGTAAGTCGTATTACAATGACTCAGCTGACAAATCTTTATCATATGGTGATATGAGTAAGTATGGAGGTTGGAACTTAAAAGGCTTAACTCAAGAATATGAAAGAACTGAAGGTGAGCAAGGTTCTCCTTCTCGAATAACAGCACGTGTTTATGAACATAATACAAATAAAGATATAAAATTTTCAATCTACCAACGAATGGATGGAAAACCAGCCCAACTATCTGTAAAGGGTAACTCATATGAAATGACATATATGTCAAAATTTTGCAATAATGGTACATACTTTTATATACCATCAGAAAAAACTCTTGGCTTTCCTACAATTGTCGATTTAGCAACTGGAAAACCCCTTGAAGGATTTGAATATGCAAAAGTTCTGATGACATACAAAGAAGATTAACTAAATTAATAACCTGTGGTACAATTTTTTTATACCAAATTTTTGAAATTGGGCGAAAACGGACTATTCTTACGCTAAGATTTTCAAACGGTGTTTGGATTTTGCTGATTTGCCAAATTTTCAATGTCCGTTTTGGTCCAAACAAAGTCCGTTATAGTCCGTTTTGGAATTGCAGAACTCAAATGACTTCCTACCACATTTGTCATTCTGAATTTATTTCAGAATCTACTTAAAGTGGCATTACAAGGCGATTGTCAGATAGATCCTGAAACTAGTTCAGGATAACATATAGTTTATTCTTCCAACTCAAATCGGACATAAAAAAGCACCAAGCGGGATAGATGCTGAAACAAGTTCAGCATGACTAAATATTAGTGCAAAATAGCGCAAAATTTGGGACAAAAGTGCAAAAATAGTCCGGTAAATCTCTACACTATAAATATGCCTTAAACTCCCAACAATTCAGCATCATAGCCAACAAAAACGCATCTAAACTGTCCTGAAAACCTATTGTAATTTAGCACTTAGTTCGAGATTAAATTATCTAAGAGATTAAGATAAAATTATATTATAGAATATATAGAAACTAATTTTTAAAATATTATTCTTACTTCTTTAAATTATCTTGTTAATTCTTTTATACCATCTATTACACTTTTAGAATTCCAACCAACAATTTTATTTGCATAAGTTGTTACAATGACAGAATAATGTTGTTGTCCCCATGGATTAATTGCCAAAATAGGTTTCCGCATTACTACAGCAGCATTAATTTCAAATTTAACCCATTCGCTATAAGATGAATAAACTGCTGTTGGAACAATAAATACACTACATTGACGAATCTGTTCTTTTATAGCATTTGCTAAGTCGTAATCACTTAACCCTACAAGTTTTTTATCGGCAGAAATACTATAATCATAAAATTCGTAATATGGGGCATTGTTAATCCAATCTTTTATTGTGTCATAATCATTTTCATAATCCCAACAATGTGAAATAAAAACTTTTTTAATATTTGCCATTTTAAATCTCCTTATCTTTCAGCAATTTTTCATAATGATTATACCAATCAACAGATATTGAATGTTTTTCATATTCATCTTTTATTAATGTTAAATTTCTAATGGTCGTTTCTAACATCCACTTATCAGGTGGTGAATCTAATGTTAAAATAAGTCCAAGCATATTTTCTGCTTTTTCAAACTCTTGCATCAATATGTACAGTTCATATGCAGAAGCTAATAACCAATAATCATTGGATATCATAAAATCATTAAGTTCAATATTATAGCAGATTACAGGTAATATTCTTTTTAATTCTGATAGTGATTCATGGGTATTTTTTAAAAGTAACAATGTCGCTAAATTTATACCTGGATAATACTCTCTAGAATCGAATTCAAAACCATTTCTATAATTTTCAATTGCATGATTAATGTAAGTGTTATAAGTAATCGAATTAGTTTTTTGTTTTAGTGCTAGGTTTTTATATGCCCCACCAAGCAGACCATATGTTTCTGCAGATTCTCCATAGTTATTTATAATTGATTTTAATATTCTAATCGCATTAAGTTCATCATTAGTTTTATTTCGTTTATTATATGCCAATGCATATTGCTGTTTTACATATATAGTATTTTTAAGTTCCTCGTCTACATAATTTTCAATAAAATCAATTAATTCATTCCAAGCCTTTATTCTTTTAAAACATTCAATAAGTTCATAAATCAAATATTTATACGGAAAATGATTATTATTAATTTCTGCAATAATATTTTTTAGTCCCTCTATATTACTTATAGACTCTATTTGACTTTTAAATATAGTTCTTTGTTTATGTATTTGTTTATATATTGATAATTTCTCTGGCTTTAAGTCTGTTCTAGGGAAATCTTCAATTAATGCAAAAGGTAAACTATCGCAATGATAGCCACATTGTATTGAATGTTTGATTCTTTCAACAATGGCATTTTTAAGTAATTCCGCAGAAGTTTCAGACATAGTCCCTTTTTCTAATTCATATGGTATAGCACGAAGAGGTTGTATATCAAAAGGGATTTTCGTTTTTGTATCATAAATAAGAATTGTAGAATATGGTCTTGCACAATGTCGAATTCCAAGTTCATAATATACATTTGGATTATCATTTGTAATATCTACAATGACAATATCCGTGCATATTAATCGTTCAATCATTAATGCGTGAATTATACCACTATCATTTTCTTCATCCGCTCTAATAATCCCAAGACCCAACTCTTCGGTAGCGGGTTTAATGGCATTATTATATATTAGATCAAAATCAATACTATACATTTTACCTTTTGCTTTTTTCTTTCCAAAAGGCATTGCTACAAATACATGATTATCTATTGTCATTTCACCTCTCATTCATGCTGGTTTTATATTTGTTTAAATAGTACTATATATTTTATAAATTCCTGAAAAATTTAACTAAAAATTAAGAATTAGTAATATAGATGAAATACAGAATATTTCATTTTCTAAAAACAATATTAACTATACCTTTCATAAATTACAACAAATGCCGAAAAAAGTATTATCTAATCAAATATTTATTCCAAAACTGTCCGATTGTCATGCAAGCATGGTATCTTTCAAAATCTGATTTCCATGGATTATGGATTGTTTTGCATGCATCTGCGTAGTCATACATGTCTTTGAATAGTTGTAATTGTTGAAATAGAGGGTAGTTGTAATACATTTTAATTTTCCTTTCCGTTTTTAATAAATTTCTATTACAATTATAGTAATAGAGTATGGCAAATACTGTAAAGGTAGATATACCTTAATTTTAACAAAAATTTACTTATTAATTTATAAATGTATTTATGATAAAATAAAAGTGTTAAGTGGTACTCATAACACAAGGATGTATAAAATTGTACACACCGCCATTTGAAATTACATCAAAAATAATTGAACTTATCTCCAATATTTCAGAAAAAGTTGGAGAAATAAATTCGCTTCAGGATAGTTCGTACCATGTTCAATTGCGAAAAGAAAACCGTATAAAAACGATTCATTCATCTTTGGCAATTGAAAATAACAGTTTAAGTCTAAAACAAATTACGGCAATAATTGAAGGCAAACGAGTTTTAGGTAATCCGAACGAAATACAAGAAGTAAAAAACTCAATTCAGGCATACGATTTACTTTTATCACTAAATCCATATAAAGAGAAGGATTTACTAAAAGCTCATAAGCTTATGATGCAGGATTTGGTAGAAAGAAACGGCAAATATAGAACCGACGGTGTAGGGATTTTTGACGGAGAAAAAGTTGTTCATATGGCACCACCGGCAGATAGAGTTTCTGAACTTATGGAAGATTTGTTTGAATGGCTAAAAACAAGTGATATACATCCGCTTATAAAAAGTTGTGTTTTTCATTATGAATTTGAGTTTATACACCCATTTCAAGACGGTAACGGTAGGATTGGTCGTCTGTGGCAAACTGTGATTCTAAAAGAATGGAAAGAGGTTTTTGCTTGGCTTCCTGTTGAAACTTTAGTAAAAGAAAATCAAAAAGAATATTATTCAGTTCTTGGGGTAAGTGATAGTGCTGCTAACAGTACTAAATTTATAGAATTTATGCTCACATTGATTTTAAATACAATTGAAGAAATTATTAAAACAGAAAATAAGGTTACTCGAAAGGTTACTGTAAAAGTTACTGTAAATCAGCAAAAAATTATAGATGCAATTAAGGCTAATCCTTATATAACGCAGGAAGAACTCGCTGATATTGTTGGAATAGTAAGAAAAAATATTATTGCCAATATGAAAAAACTCCAAGAAAACGGATTAATAAAGCGTATCGGTGCTGATAAAAACGGATATTGGCAAATCAATTAGTAATGTGTTGTGTTGATATGTAAAGATTTGAATGCTTTCTTTGCTCTTTCACGCTAATGTGTTTCCTGATATAAGGAGGAAATATGAAAGAAGTTAGCGGATACAACATTAGCGAAGAGAAATTTAAGCAGTTAAGTAAGTGGTCGAAAAATATTTATAATACTGCTGTTGTTATTGATTATTTTGTAGCAAATCAACCTGAGATTGAAGAATGTTATAATCTCGCGCCGGTAATTAAGCACCTGCGGAACGATGCGGATGTCTTAAATGCATTCTTTATAGACCACGAAAAAGATATTGAAATTTAAATGCCGTTTAAAAGATGTTTAAAAATAATCTATAACTACGACTCATTTTGTCGTAGTTATGTTATATTATGAAAATATAAGGAGAAACAAATGTCCAGATTAAATAAAGCGAATGAAATTATAGAACTTGCAATTTTGATGCAAAACAGTTATTGCGGTTTGACATTAGATGATATAGCACACGAATTTGAATGTTCTCGCCGCAGTGCAGAGAGAATGAAAGCTGTTTTGGTTGAAAAGTTTGGGAATAAAATTGAAGAAGTAAACAATGAAAAAGATAAGAAAAAACGCTGGAGATTTAAAAAAGGTACAATGAATTGGCTTATAAATTTTACATCAAACGATTTTGCCAATCTTGAACTCTGTAAAAAATCTCTGAAATCTTCGACAAAACAAAAAGAAATGGATGAACTTATTGAAAAAATCAAAGCACTTAATCCTCAAAATATTTCAAATGTTGATGTGGATGAAATTTTATCCTCCCAAGCCTATGCAGTAAGACAGGGATTTAGAGAAAATATTAAACTTGAAACTCTGCAAATAATAAACGACGCAATTCTTTGCCAAAAACAAATTGTTATCAAATATGCGGATATGGATAAAGAGTTTACACTCAATCCTTATGGAATTTTACATTCTGACAGAGTTTATTTAATTGCTTACAACCCTTATGTTAAAGCAATTTGGACATACAGAATTTCAAAAATTAAAGAAATAAAATTGACTGATAATTATTTTGATAAAGATGAAAGTTTTAATATGGAAGAATATTGTGCAAGGTCATTTGGAGTTTATCAGGGAGAAATTTTTGATGTCGTTCTGCAATTTGATAAAGACTGCGTGGATGACGTAAAAGAATACTTTTTTCACCCAACTCAAAAAGGGAGCTTAAATGATGATGGTACTTACACTTTATCATTAAAAGCAAGCGGAGAATTTGAAATTATAACAGAAATTCTAAAATGGCGCAGCAGTGTAAAAATTCTCTCACCTCAAAGCTTAAAAGATGCATACAACAGTGAAATTGAAAAGATGTACAGAAATATAAAGGATTAAAATTATGAAAAGCAGTGAAATATTCGATTGGCTTGAAAATACAACTAATCCTACACATAAGCTAATAACAGAGATACTAATAGAAACAATATTCAACAAACGAAAGAAACTTGCAGGATACAGAACAATAAGAATGGACTTAGAAAATAAATACGGAGTAATAATGAATACAAAAAAGATTAGACGATTAATGAATAAATATGGAATTAAAACACAAGTTCGTAAGAAAAATCCATACAAAGAAATAATGAAGAAAACACAAGAACACTCAACTTGTGAAAACGTATTAAATAGAGAATTTAAGCAAACAAAACCTTTAAAAACATTTTGCACGGATATTACATATTTGTATTACGGCAAATGTGAAAAGGCATATTTAAGTGCGGTAAAAGATATTGCAACAGGAGAGATTGTTGCATACAAAGTTGCAAAGCATTTAACAATTGATAATGACAGTTACAGAGCAAAAGATGTTTTTCGACATGAATTAAGAAAAAATGATAATTTAAATAAGGACTTTATACTTGATTTCGCTAAAAAATCTATTGAAATAATAGATTATCGTGCCGAAAAAATGATATCGAGATTAAAAGAAATTATGGAGAAAGATAGTAATGAATAAAATAGACACTACTTATCACTACACAGAGGATGCCGGAGGAATGGATCCTGATATTTATAGTCCAAAATTGAGAGAGGATTTGCTGTTTTTATACAGAAAGCCTTTGCCAAACGGAACTCTGTTTGACCTTCAAAAAGGGCAGGATAATACTTATTATTATTTAATTTTTAATGGTTGGCGGTTTGGGAGCGATTCAATTTCAAACACATATACTCATCAAAAAATTTATCAATGGATGATGAAAGAACTGGAAAAAGAAGATTTTTATCAGGAATTGATTAATGAATATAGAGCTATTGACTATACCATTGGCTGCCATATTCTGTTTCCCAAAAATAATAACCTAAGCAATCCAAAATCTTGGTCTATAAATCAAGAGCGAGGAATAAATCCTAAAATATGTGACAGGTTTGACCTGACATTAGAATGTATTAGAAGATTTTATCAAGATGAAGAAAGTCCGCTTTATGATAAATTTAAAGAAAATAAATACTTCTTTGATTTGTTTGAAAACTTTGAGCATTATATAGATTTCTTTTACCTAAATGATTTATTAATAAATAATGATTATTCTAAAATAAATTTCTTTTTGCCATTTGATAATTTTAAAAGAAACCCGAAACCGCAAGATACAACTGAATGGAAAATCTTTTGCGAAAAGCAAATTGAATTTATTAAAGCAAGAAATAAAAGAATTAAATAATTTACTTATTCCATATATTCTTCTACGCAATTTCTTCTGTCACATTCGTTGGTAGTAGTTTTGGAACAATAGGTGTTGATTTTTAAAATAGTTTCGTAATCTTTTTTATTGCACTCATAAATATAATCAAGCACACAACTTTCAAAAACTCCGTTTTGTGCAATATTTTGCGTTTTACAATAATTTGTACCATTTTTAAAATTTATTTTCAACGACTTTGGAACTGCTATATTTAAAGGCTCAACAGGAGTTAATTGTTTTTCTTCAATTATTCTTTGAGGTTTTATTTGTTCCGGTTGCGGTTTTTTATAAATTAAAATTAAACCACATATTACAAATATTAAAATTAAAAATATTTTTATCTTCATTTATGACCCTTTTTGTCGTAGTCGTATTTTATAATAATATTATAGGCAAGCGATACGCTTTACGCCAAGCAACATAAATCATATTAGGCAGATTTTTCTGGCGAAAAATCAAAATGATTTATATTAAAAGAGGTTACTATCGTAGCCTTTTTTAATGCCAATAAATAGATTTTAAAAGTCTTTTTATTTCTTTATTCTTATTTATTTGCATTACAGATATATTGTATCTTATATAAATTTTCATCGAATTATAAAATTCAGAATCAACACTGCGAATATAAGACAGGTATCCGTTCACGGCATCAAAATCAAGCTTTTTTAATGGTATGACTTTTTCTTTTTGCTCTTGAGAAGTAGCTCTTAAATAGTTATAAAATATCGCACGAAACTTTCGCTTTTCTTTTTGCGGAAGTTTTGCGATTTTGTTATTTACAACAAGTCCAAGTATATCCTGCCTGCGATTTGTCGTAATGTATTTTGTTTTGCTGTCATTTTGCTTAAACTCATTTTCTTGCAGTAATTTAGCTGTAAAAATTTCCGCAAGTCTTAGATTATTTTTGTCTGTTCCCGAGAAAAATATATCGTCCATATAACGTGAATAGTTTACTTTTCTGATTTTGCAGTAATTTTTAATCTTTATATCTATTGGTTTTAAAATCATATTTGCGATATAAGAAGAAGTAACTGCACCTGTCGGGAGTTTTCCATTTAAGGTGCAAATGGCATACATTTCTTCTTTGTTATAGGGTATAGAGTCATTCTCAAAATTCGCATAAATTTTATTTATGACATCTTTTATCTGAATTTCAGAAACAGACTCATAAAAATTTTTTATATCCGTTTTGACAATCCATTTTTGATTTGTATGAACCTTTGCACAATCTTTTATACAGAAATTCAGCTTAATAACTTGTTTAATTATTTTTAAAAGGGCTCTTTGTTTCTTTTTTAGTTCCATATCAGGTGCATAAATCGTTCGTTTTTTGGTTTTTATAATTTTGTATTCCATAGCTATAATTTTTCCAAATTATCCATATTTTCAAAAAATCCGTTATTAAATTTCAAATAAAAATTTCCCAGTAAACCTGAGTTATTTTTTCTTACAAGAATTTCCGCCAACGATATTTCATTATTCATTTCATAATAATTTTCTCGGTATATCATTACCACAACATCAGATAATTCTTCCAATAAACTTCCGTTGCGTAAATCGGATAAAATTGGGCGTTTGTTAATTTCTTCTACTACCTGTTGTGCATATTTATTTTTTATAAATTTTTCCCTATATTCAGAAATATATTCTTGCGGACTTCCTTCTATTAAATTTCCTTTATAATCATATAATAATTTGCTATTTCCTTGCCTGCAGCATATATATTCAGGATTATCACTGCTTTTTTCAATATAATTATAATAGCCAAACGGGATAATAAATTCTTTGTTTGAATTGATTACTGCAGATTTATAAGTTCCTATATCTCTGACACTCCAATAACTTATCCCATCTATTTCATTTATCAATTTTGTTTCTTCATAATGAAACACAGAAAATTCATCCGTGTTATCCGCAATAATCTCACGAACTTTATTAGAATGATAATTTATAATCAATTGTTTTAAGCCGCTTTCCTGAAGCGGACTCAATAATAAATCTATTGAATCTTGTGTATCTGTACTAATGTTTAAATTTTTTAAAGTCATACTTACCTCCTATAATTTCATTATAAAAGTTAGGTATGACAAAATGAGTCGTAGTATAATTTAAAATAAAATTATTCGTATTCTATACCAAACAACTCTTTTTCAATTTGCTTAAAATGCTCAGGGGAAAGAGTTTTTTGTTTTTGATTTTGTTTTGGATCTGTTATTTGTTGTTTAACCTGTGGCAGATTTTTCAAGATATTCATTAGTGAATACATTTCTGCCTGTGAAGTTTGCTGGTTATTATCAATGTCATTTGAAATTTTATCCATAATTTTTTGTGCAAAATTTAGCAGTTCACGATTAAAGAGTTCCTGTTCTCTGCCTTTTTCAAACCTCTTTTTATCCCAATCATATTTCTTCTTCCAATAGAACAAAGTTCTGCGCGAAAGGTCAAGTTTTGTGCCAATCACATCAAGCGGCTGCTTTTCGTAAACATACAAATGCTCTGCCTGTTTTAATTTATCTAATTTTGTCATTTTATACCTCAAAAATTATTCTGTTAATACTAAATTTATTTTTATCAGTCAATCTTTTTACCTGAAAATTGCAAGTTTTTTCAATGATTCCAAGATTTTGAAAATATTTTATAAGTTGATTTAAAAGCGCCATTGTGTTTTTTATCCTGCGAGGTTTTAATCCTCTTAATAAACAAGCATTGTAAACGACTTTGATTTCATCAGTACCAATATTGTTGAGAAAATAGCCTTTTAAATATGGTAAAATATTAAAATTAAAAATGGAGCGATAATTTCTATATGTTTCAAATTTACAATATTTGTTAACGTAATTTTTTAAGAAATATGCGACAGCATTTTCAAATTTTATAGGTATTATTTTGTTTTTAGGAATTATAAATAATTCAAAATTACTATCTGATTTTTCTTCAGGAATTTTGTATGTTCCTTTTTCAAAAACCAATTTACCACCGTTCAAAAGCTGTTCAAGTTCGGTTTTACAATCACATTCTGCAATCATTTCAATTTCATCAAGGGTGAATTCTTTTAAATGTCGTGCCAATTTTTCGATGTTCATATTATTTGACTTATGACCTCCATATTTATTTCGGTTAAATTATTGTCTTTAGCAAATGTTTCCATTTGATTTATTAATTGAACAATTTGCCTGAACCTGTTGTATTTTGAATGGATATATTCAATAGCATCCGGAGCAAATGGAATCTCCGAAAGTTGCCCGATTATTTGCGATAAATCATTTACTCCAAAGGTTTCAAATTTTAAAATCTCTAAAAACCTGTCATAGAGATGCTTATATCGTTCGAGTTTTCTGTGTGCCAAACCCATTCCAATAAAAATTATCGGGCATCCGGTTTCGTCGTGAATATCCCGCAAAGTTTCAATTGTTTTATAGTTATTCATCAGATAATCAATTTCATCGATAAAAATTATCTGCGGATTCTTTTTCAACTTTTTTACAACGATATTAAAGTTATCCGATGTCAGAAATCTCGGAATTTCATCAAGTTCTTTTACAATTTCTTCTAAAAGCCATCTCCCTGTCATAAGGTTTGATGCCCTTAAATATATTCCGTCATACTTGCACTCAAGCCACAAAGCCGTTTGTGATTTTCCAAGTCCCGGCTCGCCATAAACTAATCCCATTTTAGAAATATTTTTCGGTTTGCTTATCAGATTTTCAACAAGTCCGATAAAGTTTTTGACGTTTTGTGTTTTTACAAAAATCTTATTCATATAACAGCCTGTACTCCTTTGTATTTTTAAATTCCGTTATCCAAGAATTATTCGGATCATTCGCAACTAAATACTCATATTTTTCTGAATTATTTTTGAACAGTGTTTGAACCCTTTTTGAATCCGTTTTGAACGGCATTTGAATTTCAGCAGGTTCCATTTGTGTTTCAAGCAATTTTATATCCTCGCATTGAAGATATTTTTTAACCGATTCAACAGTTTTCTTCTTTAACTGGCGCTGGCGTACAATTTTTTGCTTGTAATCTTCATAATCTTTGACATCGCCTAATAGTTTTGCCATTGGATGAGTTTCAGTTACTCTTTCTGCGGTGCAAAGATATTCGCCTTTGGGGGTGTAAACCTTAATACTTGTAAGGTCAAAAAGATTGTATTTTATTAAAACTTTGCTCTTAAAGCCATATAATCTTTCATCAAAATAGTCGCAATTTAAAAACCTGATTCCGTTTCGCTGAATTGTTTTGACTTCAGTTGCAAGCATTAAATCGTCAAGCATATTTATATCAATATTTTGTCTTTTCCTTTCGGATAAAACTTCCACAATTGTTTTATCCGGAGTATTTGGGCAAGGCTGAGAATTTTTGAAGCTTAACCACATGTCAATCATTTTTATTGTTTCTTCAATTGTTGGAATATATTCATTGTGCCAACTTTTGTGCAATTTTTCGTTTCGCATCATATAAGCAGGTTTATTAGCGATGCTGCTTCCAATATAACTTGGAAGTAACTTTTCAAAACCTTCCTGAAACTCTTTAAAAAATCTTTCTATGACTTTTGCTCTTGCATTGTATGGACGAGCGAAAACAGTTTCTATTCCAAGTTTTGAATATAGCCCCTGAAAACCAAGTTCCGTAAATCCTTTATCATCAGTAAAATATTTTGCCCGAAAAGCTCTGCCGTTATCCTGATAAACGACTTTCGGTATCATATCAAGATTCATAATGGCATTTCTAAGAGCAGAAGCTATACACTGTGTATTTTCTTCAAGCATAATTTCATAACCGACTAACGCGGTTGATTTCCAATCTAAAAATCCGACAAGTGTAGCTCGGCAGGGTTTGCCTGTGAACGGGTTTATTACTTGAAAGGCTAATTTATGTCCGTCTGCTACAAGAATATCCCCGACTTCTAAAAGAGAAGCATCACGTTTTATATATGGTTCGACTTTATCTGATAATGCTTTTTCGCCATCTCGGGCAAGAATCCATTTATCGTAATTGTTATCCTTAAACCATTTTGCATAACGCCTGAATGTAATATCCGCAGGAATAAAACTTTGCCCTTGTTCTTTTAGTTTGTATTTTGTTAGTGCTATTGCTTTTCCGATGGATAATCTATTGGGGTGTAGAAGCAATCCCATAAATATTTTTGTTTCTTCATCATTCAGAACTGTTCGGTATTCCCGAACAGTTGAATATTTATACTGTGGCAATAACTTTGTATAATCTTCTGTGTCATTCAGCATTGCATACCAGCGGTGTAAACTGCCTCGGGATATTTTACCCAAAATCTCAAAAAGATGAGAATTTGAAGTATTATGCAACTTTACAAAATCATAATCAGCTTGTAGTTTATTTTGAGATTTCTTTCTGAACTCAAGCCATTGATGAACTATGTCTAATCTTGCTAAAGCTATTTGTTTACATTTTTCTGGTGTAAATTCTGCCATGTGCGTATTCCTTTGTACACACATTAATCGCTCTTTGTCTCGGAAACATCAAGTTCTAAATCTCAATCTCAGAGACATTTTGACACATATCATACTGAAAGATAAATTATTTTTGCACTATTTTGCACTTATTTGCACTCGTTAAAAATCAAATACCGAGCGAGATAGACCCTGAAACAAGTTCAGGGTGACAAGTTTTTAGTGAAAAAGAGTGCAAAAAATAGGACAAAAGTGCAAAAATAGTCCAGCAAATCTCTACACAATAAATTCGCATTAGACTCCCAACAACTCGGCATTGTAGCCAATAAAAACGCGTCCAAACTGTCCTGAAAACCTATATTCTTGTCCATACCCATACGTACTATAAAGCAGATTAGAGGACGAGCCTTAATCTGCTTTATGGTGTCGATGGGGGGACTTGAACCCCCAAGGATTTCTCCACACGCCCCTCAAACGTGCGCGTATACCGATTCCGCCACATCGACCTATTAAGTTTTCAAACATTACTTTTGGCGGAATCGGTATAATATCTGTTATACGTCTCGCGCCACTTACGTGTCGACTCAACTGCTCCACCGCGAAACGTGACATTTAGTCACCTTTCTTGCGGAGTCCTACATCGACATATTAAGTTTTCAATCGCCACGCTAAATACCAAGTTTAACAGGCGAAACGGAACTTTCGCTCCTCAACAAAATTATCCTATCATAAACATTTTTTCTTTACAAACTTTTATATTTTATTGACATATCAATCTTTATAATAGAAAATATATACGGAACAAGATTATCACATCAAAAGAAAGGTTTTGGGAATGCAAGTATCAGCTATATCACCTGAAGAAGGAACACTAAGAAGAAACTTTTTTATAAAATATGCAAACAGTTTTATGTCTAACCCGACAGAAGACGTTGAAGAAACTGCGGAAAAAGCCAACAAAGCTAATATTGCTGATAAGAAGGTTGATAAAGTTAAGGGTATTGAAACCTTAACAATATTCCCGAAACAGGTTATAGAAGGCAGAACTGTTATTACTGCATAGTGACTTTGGGTAGGATAACGCCTTACCCGTACCCTTTCTTCAAAGAGAGGGATTAACCATAGGAGAGAAGTATGATTTTAAAAATATTCAGAATGGAACACAACAAAAATGTTCCCGAGTACAAAACCAAAGGCGCTGCAGGAATGGATTTGTGCGCAGCAATATATGAGCCAATAACATTAAAGCCGTTAGAAAGAACTCTTGTCCCAACAGGTATTAAAATTGAACTTGAACATGGATACGAAGCGCAAATCAGACCTCGTTCAGGCTTGTCTATCAAACATGGTATTACGCTTATTAATTGTGTTGGTACTGTAGATGAAGATTATAGAGGAGAGGTTTGTGTAGGACTTGTTAATCTTTCAAATGATGAATATACAATTCAACCGGATGAAAGAATTGCACAAATGGTTATAGCACGTGTTGAACAAGCTGAAATAAAAGTTGCCCTTGCTTTATCAGAAACATCGAGAGGTGAAGGCGGTTTCGGTTCAACAGGCAGAGTATAAAAAAACGAACCTTTAAGGTTCGTTTTTTTTATATCGAGGAAAAGGAGGAAGAATACTTTTTTACAAGTTCACAAAAATAATTCCTTTTGTTCCCTTGTATTATAAATATCGGCAACTTATAAAAAAACTTTAATAAAAATTTGAAAATATTAAGAAATATTAAATTCTTTTTATAGTTAAGAGCATTTCATTTGGAACGAAATAATCTTGAATACCGAAATTTGCATTTACAAAAAGAAATTCTAAAGTGTCTCCTTTGTCTATTCCAATGTTATCAAAAGGTATACTTACATCAACATATTTGTTAAAGACAGCTTTTATATTTTTAGATGAAGAAATTGTCCAGAGGTTATTTGGAATAGCTTTTACTAATCTAATGAGATTTATTTCACCGTTATAGATAGAGATTTGCATTTCATTATGAAATCTTTCTTTTGATATTGGTAAAAGACTTTCTGCTTTTTGAATAATTCTTATTGGCGAGAGTGTTTGTTTTTTGTCTCTGTTTCTTGTATATACGTACATTTGATTTACTCTGGCAGATGTATTAGGTTGAGTATATTCATTTATATAAAATCTTAGATATAAGAAATCTTTATCGTATCCAAAACAAATTTTGTCGTAGAATTTATTTTCTTTTAAAACCGGTCCGTCAGGAATTTTTATGCATCCTGCATTGAGCCAGCTGTCATCATCTTGTTCTGTTCCGTCAATTTTTGGTGTAAATTCGCCTTTAGGATATCTTGAAGGCTTTGTAATAGCTGATAACAAAGGAGTATCAAGATATTCAGGTTCTTCTATTCCAAGATATCTATATATGTTTTTCAGATGTTCTCTAAAAATATAATCAAAAATATTATCTCTGCCGGAATCGTTTGGTTCTCCGTACCACCAGAACCAATCAGAGCCCTCGCAGATATATAATTCTCGTTGAGCCCCATCAATATTCGGATGATTTGGATTCTTTTTAATAAATGCTGTAAAATCATCGCGAACCTGTTTTAGATAGCTCCAGGCGAGATTTTTCAACGGCTCATCAATCCAAAGTTTAAAGTTTCTGTTAACCCAAGAACCTGCCGAGATTTTATTTAAATTTTTTTTCTGTGAGTCTTTTTCAATATAATCGCTTATGAGTACAGTTTCCAGTGTAGGATCGTTTTCTATTAAAGAGTACAAAGCATTTAAGAAGGTATTTCCATCTTCTTTATAATTTTCCCAACAATTCTCGCCATCCATTGCGATTGTAAGAAGATGGTTTTTGTCAGGTGATGATAAAATTTTGCTTTGTGCAACTTTAATTCTGTCATACAAATCATTAGCAACAGCTTCGGGAGGGTGGTTGGGATATTCAAAACCGATTAAGTTAGGAATAAGTGAATCTCTAAAAATTATATCTGTTCCTTTGTAATTGTACGTTTTCAACAGATGATAAGGATCTTCCATATAACCCCTAAAATCTCTTGCAAATTCAAAATTTATTGAATCTGATAGTATACCTTCGTCTGCAATAGTCCATTTGACGCCTATATCTTTCAACATATGCATAACGTTTGAATCTATGCATTGTTCTGATGGCCAAATACCTTCAGGTCTTTTGCCGAGCAATTCTTCAATTCTGTCAAGAGCTTTTGTCGTTTGATTAATTGCATCTTTTTCTGTTTTTAGGTCGTTTGGCAAGTTGCTGTCATTGGATTTTGTAACAGATTTGATGTCCAGTAATATCGGCAAAATAGGGTGATAATAAGGACTTGTTGTAACCTCTATTTTACCTTCTTCAATAAATTTTTTATAAGTCGGAATTATTTGTCTTATTATATCTCTTTGAATTTCAATAATTTTTATTCTATCTTGAAGTGTATAATTTTTTTTCTTTTTTATAAGAGCTTTTAGTTCGGGGTATGTGTTTTTGTGAACCGGATCAAACCATGCAAGATTAAACAATGCCATTAAATCTGAATATTCTTGTTTAGAAAACAGATTTATATCAAATTCAGCGTGTGATTGATATTTTTGATAAAGTTTTTTGTATTCATCGTTTGGCAAAATCATTGAGTGGTAGTTTGCATCAAAAAAATTGTTTATAATAAATTCTTTATCATCATCTGTTAAATCATCAACATCTTTAATAGTTAATCTGGAATGTATATCGTGCATTCCGTTTTCCCCATAGTCAATCAAAGCATCTAAAAGTACCGGAACTATATTAAAATTCAGTTTCAGTTTTTTAAATTTTTTAGCAAAAAGCACCATATCAAGATAATCTTTAACTGCATGCAGTCTTACCCAAGGCATCAAGTAATCTCCTTCGGGAGTAAGCTGGTAGACCGGTTGATGCATATGCCAGTAGAAAGCTATAGATAACTTTTTGGTTTGACTCATCATTTCAGAATTATTATAGCAGAAATTTACACATTATGCATATTATCAAAAATTTCTTTTTTCTGAACCCAAATTTCCATACCGAGTTCTTCGCCTGTTTTGGTTAGAGCATCTTTGATTTCCTTAAATGTATATTTGGATTTTTCTATGTTGCATAACATAAACATTACAAAATGCCCTTGCATAAGTGTTTGTTTTATGTCTTCAATATTTACTTCATAGTCTGCAAAAACTGTTGTTATCTTTGCTACGATACCAACTTTGTCGACACCTGAAACTGTTACGATTATTTTATCTGCTGTCATTTTTCAACTCCATATAACCATTTTGCAACACCATATTTTCGACAATATGTTTTTAAATCCGCCTTTACATCCTTGCATAAAATATACAAAACAATGATATTTGGAACGCACATTGCAATCATCATCGCATCTGTTATATCAATGATTGATTTTACATTCATACAAGAACCGATTACGATAAATATACAATATATGAGGTTGAAAGTTAGAACTCGTTTCTTGCCTTCGCCGAGTAAGAATGTCCAAGCTTTTTGACCGTAATATGCCCAAGAAATCAATGTTGACATTGCAAACAATACTGCAATTATTGATAAAATAATAGGGAAAAACGGAATTACGGATTGAAAAGCATTTGAAGCAAGTTCAATACCGGAAATTTTACCGATTTGTGTATGGTCTAAAACGCCTGAAAATACTATTGCGAAAGATGTAAACAAACATAAAATACCTGTTAAAAATGTTTCTAACAAAGCAACAAATCCTTGAGAAATAGGTTCTTTTGTTTGAGCAGTTGCATAAACAATCGCAGCAGCACCCGTTCCGGCTTCATTAGATTGAACCGATCTTCTCAAGCCAATGATTATAGTACCGAAAACACCG
>ERZ842401.1209-NODE-1209-length-37667-cov-5.125439_pt1 | contig 37667 bp, 43 predicted proteins | sample MGYA00521270_ERZ842401 | MGnify/ENA primary metagenome ERZ842401 (study PRJEB31892, sample SAMEA3878208) | bioreactor metagenome | biome: Moose rumen | place: Sweden | collected 2011-10 | study: EMG produced TPA metagenomics assembly of the PRJEB12797 data set...
AATGAGCATCTGCCACAAATGGATAAACTGGTCAGTCCAAAGATTAATTTTATATCGATTTGCTTTTAGGTCATCAATAATGGCATGAACCGCCGTATTAATTAAAAACAATTTTAACAGAAGCCATTCATTTATATCCATCATAAACATGATGGGCATGAGAATGAATATTGACCATGAAATTGAATGCATAATTAGAGCAACAATATAGTCTGATTGATACTCTTTGAAAGGTACATTGTTTTTCTCACATTCCTTAATCCACCACGATTTGCATTTCATTTGTGAAAGACAGATAGGCTGAAGCCAAAAATCGGACATAATATGACCCATCAACATTAGTAATACTATTTCTACCATATATTATATATTTTCTGCAAAGATACTAAAAAATAACGGAACTTCCAAGGAAATCCCGTTAAAAAATTATAAAAGTCTGATTTTTTTGCTAATCAAGGCTTAGTTGAGTGAATCCGTTACCAAAGTATCGGCAACAACAACTGAATCCACTACTGCGGTTGAATTAACGCTTAACGAATCCGTTTTAGCGTCAGTACCCTTTACTGAGTTACCGCAAGATGCAAATACCATGGAGGCAAGCATCACAAAAACCACTAAAAGTTTACGCATTGTTTTTTAATTAATTTTTTTTAATTTATTATGTACGTTCTTACCGTTTTCACGATGCAAATATACTAATATAAATAGTACAACCAAAATAATATGTTAGATTTTCCACATATTTATAGTTATAATTTGACTTAAATCAAATCAGACAATGAAGAAACCTAAACAAATAGTTGATATTGAAATCAAATGGAATGATTTGCTTCCATTACCGGGTTATTTTGCAATGACTTTCTTTGGAAAAATGTGGATTAAAAATTCAGATAAATCTAAATGGGAACGTTATGTTAAAAATGGACAAGCCGACATTATAACAAACCATGAAATGATACATGTAAAACAAGCAGTATCAACAGATAATTCATGGTGGAAATTCTATTGGAAATATATTTGTCAATGGCTTAAAAATAATCCATTGTTCAAAGGTTTTAAATTCGCCTATAAGATGAATCCATTTGAAATGGAAGCTTATGCTAATGAGAATGATTTATTCTATAATAGTAAGCATTCTACAGGCGCAATCAGATGGAAGAAATACATGGAATTAACAGTGAAAGAACGAAAAAATCTATGGGATGACTATCAGAAAAGCCACAAATGGATGACTTTTGGCAAATATGTTAGCGAGTATATTGACCCAAATATGGATTTTGTTGATTGAAAAATGCGTCTAAAAAGTAGACGCATTTAATTTATGTCGTTTATCCAATAATGAAATTTCAATATTCGTTGTTTAGTTTTTGAATGATTTTGGGCGAACTTTTTTTGATACCATTCATTTTTCATTTTTAAATACTCTTCTCTATGTAACAAATATTCCTCATAGGAAATTTCTTCATCAAGAATATCATCTATATATACAATGGCGAAATCATGATTATTTCTACGATATAACCACAATAAACTACACCAAAATTTCATCGGATATTGACCGATATTTTCACATAGTATATTAGGATAATATCCATTACGTAATCCAATTAAATAATTCCAAAACGGTCTTAATATGAACTTCATGGCATTTTCTCCTTTATTCTTTTATTCGCAATGTTAAAATATTCTTCTGAAATCTCAATGCCGACAAAGTTTCTATTGGTTTTCAAAGATGCAATTCCAGTAGTTCCACTACCCATGAATGGGTCAAATACTGTATCATTCTCATTGCTCCATGTTAAGATGTGGTCTTCGGCTAACTGGTAAGGAAATACAGCTGGGTGTCCCGTTTTACCGCCACCAACCGGATAACTAAAAATGTTTTTGTGAATTTTGGTATCGTTTGTTATAAGTTTTTCACTTTCACGATGCCTACGACATTGGTGTTTATCCATGATTGTTTTTCGGTTTCCCCAATCCATTTCTTTACCCGCATTAAGTGTCGGCACTCTTATTGGGTTAAACACAGAAGGCTTTCCTTTGGAAAATACAAACATGTATTCGAAACATTGTTCATACCGATTGTGATTTTGGGGTATGGGGTTTTGTTTTTCATAAATCATCGTATCGTGTAAATTAAAACCTATTTCTTTAAAATACAATGCCTGTCTAAAAGATGTTCCACTTTCGCTACCTTTAATTGTAGCATCACCGACTACCCAAATTACAACACCACCTTCTTTTGTCACGGCATATAACAATTCAGCTATTTCCTTAAATTTTTCAAAATTCCATACACATTTATTGTTATAAGAACGTAATGAATCATATGGTGGCGATGTAACAGTAAGTTGGAAATAGTCTTTTTTACCCTCTGAAATCATATTTTTCAGAAAATCTGTACAATCACTATTATATAATTTATAATCCGTCATACCTCAAGTCCTTCAAACAATTCGTCATCTTTATCCGGTAACACCCAATATATCTTATGGTCGTTGTAACATTTCCACCTATGAGGTTTTTCATTTTTTATACACCATTTTTTCATGCAATCATGGCATTCTGTTGTTAACCAACCTTCATAAGCCATTCCAACGTTTTCTTTGTTACCGCATAATTCACAAGTTTTACTTGCTTCATCTTGTGCTTCGTAAATAAGTTTTTTAACATCATCCGTATAAAAGTTAAGATAAATTTCAAGTTGACCCCATTTTTCCTTAATTTGATGTATTTCTAATTTATCATCATCGTTCTTATCTTTATTATACTCATCTATATATTCTAGAACAGGATTTATTAATTCATACCACCCTTTGCCGCATTCAATACCAAATAACTCATATGGCCACTGAGGGATAAAATCAAATTCTTCGCGTTCCCATTCACCATCTTCTTTATTTTCCGTTTTATAATAATGATTAACATATGTAGGTATTCTTCTACCCCATTTCTCCATATATTTACCATCACGGATTCTTTCAGTATAACAATACGTTATTTCACCGGTTGCTTTAATTTTTATTTTGTCTTTCATATTATTCTTATTTTTCTGCAAATATACTACAAATGTTTGAAAACACCAAATATTTATGTTTAAGAAAACTCTTAAACATGGCATATATAAATACATACTACGATTACGGTTTCGATGATGAGGTTATTGTTGTCTCGCTTGATGACCAAGGAAAAGGTTATGTAACAGAAGATGAACTCATTGAAAAAATAAATGAAGCATTAACCGATGTAGAAGTTAAGGAAGACCCGGAAAATCCTGGCTACTATATTCTTTATATCAATGGAAAAGCAGCAGGGCGAATAAGTATTCCGGTCGATAAATATCTTAAATCAATTGAAAGAAATGGCAATATTGTTACCTTTAAACTTAATGAGGGTACTGATATTGATGTCGATATAGATGAATTGGATAGTGATGAAATTGATTTGACCACATATTAAATAGTATAAAGTTTTTCAGTTGGTCTTTTAGTATTCGTTTGGTGCATTGCATTCGTTATTTGTTTACTCCATATACATTTAAAATCATCTGGCATACTATATTCTGATATGAATATTTTATGCCCTTTATTTTTCATATCACGACACCATTGATAAAATCTATTATAATCAAAATTTTTAGATGTTGAATACTGTTTAGTATTTTTATAAGGGATGTCACAATATATTAACGAATTATCTGGAATTATAATATTAAAGTAATCACCACTTTGCCATTCAATTCCTTTAAGCGCCAGGATTTGTTTCAACGTGTTATTAATATTCTCCGTAATATAGTCACGTGATTTCCCATTTGAACCAATGACATTATGACCTGAATAGCCGCCATCAAAGTAACGACCATTAAATGAACCCATAAAACCGACCCATCCTTTTATTCCATCACTATATCTATCATCACATTTGTTGTATGAATCTCTAACATCACAGTAAAACTCACGTTCAATATGCATTGGTGGTTTTTGGTCTTTATTATTAGTCAACAATTTCCACATTGCAATAAGATACTTGTTCTTATCATTTGCAATACGACGATATTGTGATGGCACATTCTCAATTACCGAGCAACCACCACAAAAAGCATCGACGAAAGCATTTTTATCTTTCATTTCTGAAAGCATTATTGGCAGAATTTCAGAAACAATTCTTTGTTTACTACCAAGGTATTTCACTTTATGATTTCTTTAAAAAAATTATGCACATTATTTCCACAATCAATAGCATCATTAGGAATTTTATCAGTGGTAAAAATATAATTATGATGCACCATTAACGGTTGTGTACTACCTTTGTGGAAAAATAAATCACGATAGCCAATATCATGTAAAGTTTCAACCACATGATATTGCCAATTTTTTAATATAACTGGATTTTTACAATATGCTTTATTTGTTTCCATGTTTTTTATGATAAATTAGAATTTTGTTTTTCTGTTGTTCCCAATATTCTTTCATATCAAGAAACTCAGATATTTTCATCATATCATCAGTCTCCTGAATTTTGACATTGCATTTTCTGATTTCCTCTTCAATTTCTTCAAGTGATTCTTTTGGAAGTTTCTGTTCATAGTATTTAAAATCTACTATCATAATAATTGTTGTAATAAGTAAGAAGAAAATTAAAACACAAAATATTACAAGTTTCATATTATTTAGGTTTTTTGGTTATTATTTTCCAATTTAATCAGTTTTTCTTTCAAAAGAATAGTCCGCATAGCACCAAGTCTGGCTAATTCAAGACGTTGTTCAATAAATAATTTTTTCGTGTAAACAAATGGTGGTCGTTCATCATATGTAAAATCCCAATCTCTTTTATGAATTGTTATATATAATTCTTCATCATATGTAATAATTCCCGTATGGTTAATTCGTTTTTCTTTAAGTTTTTGATATACTTTGTCATAAATTGACAGTGGAACACAATAATAAAACGATTTAATATACTCACGACAATCGTGTTTATGCCTTTTCTTAAAATCGGCAAGGAAATCACTCCATGAGCGTTTTATTTCTATTTCAGTAAGATAACCAGATTTACTTAAGACAAGGACATCACATTCATGATGGATTGGAAGCATTTCTCCCTGTCCTTTGACATTGAAAACAACAATATTTCTTATATAGTCAAATTCCCGACTTTTAGCAAGAGCGACTTCTATTTCATATAAACTTCTATTAGTATCCATTCTATAGGCAAAGATACTAATTTATTTTCAAATAACCAAATCTTTATTGGTATAAAATAATGTTTAACATTATTTAAAAGAAAAGTACCAAGACCTTTTAACGATACTTGGTACAACTGATATAAAGAAAATATGGAAAGAAGAATTTACTATTATTAACGTTTTGCGAAAAAATCTCTTCTAATGTTACCACGTCGCATTTCCTCACTTATGATTTCTTTTACAACATTTTTAATAGATTCTTTGTTTTTGAGGATTTCAATATTTTTATTCATGATTGTGTTTCTGTTATATTATTATTTTAATAATAAATATCATTTAAAAACCAATAATAGTACTTTTATGCCATATTTCCTTCAGCCTCTACATGAAAGCATTTAGGACATTGCCATATTCCAAACGCCTGATATTCTGTTGTAGTCCATTTACCATTTTCAACACGTCCTATTTGACTATTATCATTATCGTTGTGTTCATCATATATTGACATTAAAAATGGCATATCAGCACCACATTTAGGACATTTTTTTATTTTATCAAAATCTTTTTGTGTAGTATGCTTATTGGCATCCGGGTCTTTTGCTGTAGATACCTTAATAGCCTCAGTTATATTGTTAATTTCTTCATCTGTTAATATTCGTTTAGAAACAATCGGTTCAGTATTAAAAAGGCATAAACCATCAGCGTTAGAATATTCCATTTCATAACAGTTGTAACCATTTTCTAAAAGAATTTTAATTTCATCTTCATTTGGACCATCATATGTATCTATTTCATAACCGAATAATTCATCCATACGATAGAATGAAACCGGGGAAAGTTTCCTTTCATCTATCTTATATTCCACTATTACTTTGTCAGGTTCGCTAAGATATTCTTTCGCATAATAGTCATCAGGCGTTAGCCATAACAGATGTGGAGAAACTTTACCAATCGCCTCATTATATGAACATCCACGATAATATGTACATATATATGATGGTGTTTCGTTAATAATATTTCTTACCGTATTTGCTTGTTTCTCAGTAATTATAACGATATGTTTATTTAAATTAGCAAATATTTTCATTTTTAACTCCTTGTATAAAATTCATTCCAAATATCTTCACTAAGACCATGGTCAAGTATGACTATTAAGTCTTGATTGTATCTTCTTACCATTCCATAGTTAGCAATTCTAAGCAAATCACCAATAGGGGCTTGATAGTCCGTCATATATTGATAGACATCATGGAAATATTCGTTATTTTCTACCAAATCATAAAAACGTTCATCATTCATTTTTGAATAATATGTGCGACGGAAACGATTCCGGTCATATTCATTATAGCATGAGCCAATGAAACTCTGAAAGTCATCCCATGACATGCCAACGCAATGTTGAAAATCTTTTGGTTTAGCCGGTAAAACGTATTCACATACCATCCATGTGTTATTGTTATCCGTGTCAAATACTTTTGGGATACAATCAAATGACTGTTTATAATATTCACTTTCAAGTTCGTTCTGAGCGATGCCTTTCTCGTTTTTAGCAAGTTTGAGACATTTTTGGTCATCTATTTGAAACACAACACGAGAACTTCCATTACCGATTGTTGGTCCAAGATGTTGTTTGCAATACAAAAGCCTTTGTTTAAAACTCTGAATATTTGTAAGTTCTTCGAGAGAAAATGAATTGTCAGCGGCTTCGTTTATCCTTTGTCTATTTTCATTTGTACGAATAACAAGTTTTGATTGTTGCATGTTTTGTACAGGCTGTGGCTTAAGTATATACCATGTATTACCGCCATCAAAACTAAATTCCCAAAATGTTTTTGACATACGTCCGGACCTTTCAGAAATCCTTTTTGATGCTTCTGATGTAACTGTACGCCATCTAACAGAACGATTATTACGCGTAGCAGCACCATTTACAGTATCAATCGCCTTACGTAATTCTTTCTCAGCACCAGCACCACGTCCAAATAAACTAAGTGTGGAATCTATTTTATCGTTACCAAAATTTTTAATTTTATAAATAATGAATTTATTATCAGAAACAAAAAGGTTATTACCGTTAGTATTAAAGTTTTCCCCGTTATGGTCAAACGTCGATACTTGTGAAACTGTATCATTAGCCGAATGCCCTCCATTATCAGCGTATATAGGGTTGTAACCGAGATTTCGATTTACGTCGCCATGTGAGTTATATGGGGTAGAAGTATCGGTAAATCTTCCTTCTCTTATCATTTCAATAACGGCTTCTCTTATTATCTGTCTTAAATTTTCCATAAGAAAAATATCTAATATTTAATAAATAGGTAAGAATATTGTATCAAAACAATAAAAAACAAACTATTTATATACAAATACACAAAGAAAATGAATGCATTTAACGAATACGGATACGACGAGGGTTTAGTCACACTTACAATACCAGAAGAATGTAGATTAAAATGGAGAGACTGGAAAAAGGAAACTCGTAATTGGAGAACATACATAGAAGGGCATATTGATGAAAAACATGCGGAAACACAGTCACATGTTACATCTGAAACTAATCGTGCAATAAATGACATTGGTACTAAAATAACAACTGCTCGTGATTATGTTATAAGTTCTATTAATACTACAATTAATACTAAAACAAACGATATAAAATCAGATATCGCTACAAGTAAAGGTGTTATTGATTCAATTTGGAATAAAGTTAGAAATCTATAATAATTATGCCTAGAACATATAGACCATACGAATACGACTATGACGTTCCTTATATCGGGCGTACAGGTGTCATAGAGAATTATCTTGACAAGAAATTCGCAGGTATCAGTGTGGATAAGGATGAAATCAAAGAAACGATTGAAACTTCTGTCACTGAATCACTTGGCAATATAGACTGCAAATTCTGTTCGGTTCATAATCACATAGATAGGGCAAAAAATGAAATCATTAATAATAGTGAAAGTGGCTGTACATGCAACCTTGCGACAAAAGAAGATGTTACTAATGCTGTAACCCAAATCAATGCCCATGTAGATGAGAAGTTTGATGAAGTTGATTTCCTTAGACAATTCTCGGACCTTAACCAACAAATTGCTGCAATTAATAATTAATTGATTAAAAAAAATGAAACAAGATATAAAATTTAATCCATCAAATCCATTTGCGTTAGGAGATGAAATAGAAGGGGTATTTAAATCGACATTGGAACAAAGAAACGCATCATATAATGACCCGGCCAAAGAAGAATTTACAAATACACCCTTCGACAGCTTTGTGGAAAATATTGAAGCACCAACACCACAAATTAGAAGAGTGTGTGGTATAGAATGTCCTAAAAACTAACTTAGTTTGTGTTACTGTTGTTATAAAAAGCCGGGGAAATTATCCTCGGCTTTGTTGTGCTAAATCCATTATTTTTTTAACCTCATTAACCGCTTTTCGGTCTCCACTTTGCATAAAAGCAAGCAAATTCGCAAGTAAAACATCATCGCCATCACTACTATCATCAAAATCTTCATAAAGATTGTTTGGTATTATAACTGCATTATCATTTTTATGAAAATCCGGTATTTCAGTAGCATTTCGTAAATTAAACTGTGACATTTCGACATTATTCATTGGTTGCATCGGTTCTTTACCAAGTATTTTACATACTTTATTTTCGATGTATTTTAATTCATCAAGAATTGCTGACGGTTCCATAAGACTACCACTTGGAGGAATTTCTTTTTCGGAAATAAAACCTAGTTTATTCTTTGCCCTTGTATAAGCAACATATTGAAGGTTTTTTTCTTGTATTTTTTCCCAATCATGGTGTGCTAATTTCGATGGCATCGTTGAATGGCATAAAATGTATACATTTTCTGCTTCAAGACCTTTTGCCTTATGAATGGTTGAAAGACACACACCTTTTGCATCTTCTTGAAATATTGACCTTATTTTAGAAATCAGTTCTTGTTTTGAATTACATTTTTCAGCAAGGATAATAAGGGCATTAATTGAATCATACATATTCATAATATTTGATGACAAAGTAGCATCATTCATATCGAGTCCCCTTCTTTCCATCAATTTGTTACGGTCATTAAATAGCTTATCATAAAGTCTTACAAATACCCCATCTTTTTTCAAATCGGCATTAAGTTCTTCCTTATCGATGTTTTCGAGCATTTTAATAAGGTTAGTACCGATATCTTGTCCTTTAAGATAACAGTTAACACCACGTCTTAAAAGTTTCACATAGAGTTTAAGAAGAGGGGCTTTTGAACGTGCAAGTACCATATCTCCATCTTTTAGGACTTTATATGAACAGTTCTGTACAATTAGTCCATCAGGGGCATCATCACGTGATTTTATATCAGGTACAATAATGTTAGCAAATTCAGTAATTTTTTTGGCACAACGATATGTTATAGGCAAATCAAAAATAGTAGTATTGGGATAACTACACATATAATCAAATGCTTCTGGGGATGAACCGGCAAATAAATTTATGGTTTGGGCTGCGTCACCGACAGAGGCAAATCTTGTACCTCTTTTAAAACATTTTAGGAATAATTCGATAGCCATTTGACTTGCATCTTGTGCTTCATCAAAAAATATCCAATCAAACTGTAGTCCTGATGGTTTTAAAGATAATTCATAAGGCAACCAAACCATGTCAGTATAATCAATTGTCTTATAATTTTCTTTTCCCCATTTAAGACATTTTAATGCAACCTCACATTCATCAAATGATACCGGTATATCATATCTTATAGCAACTTGTTCTATTTCACGTACTGATTGTGCCACATTAAAACGTGCGTAGTCAATAAGCATAGAAATACTTTCAATATATTCGTCTACCATTTGACGAGTCATTTTTACACCTTCTTCAATACTCGTTAGTTCTGATATATTTTTTTTAAGATAAGTACGATACTTATATTCATCGATATCGATATCAGTGCCAAGGTTTCGACGTATAATTAAATAACCAAGACTATGTATTGTTTTCACAGTACAGTTATCAAAACCTTCAAGTCTTTTTGTTAGTTCCTCAACAATACTTTTGTTGAAAGCAATAAACAGACATTTTTTAGTTTTTGGTACAAGTTTCATGGCAGAAACTATGGTTGTCGATTTTCCACTGCCGGCACAAGCCTTAATTACACAATTTCCGACTCCGTGTTGTACGAAATCGAAAATTTTTTGTTGATAAGGTGAAGGTGTAAATCCTAAATCAATTTGCTGTTTTTTAGCCATTCTTTTTTCTACTGCCAATTGTTTCTTTAATTGCTCTTATTGCCATTTCCAAATCGTCATCGTTCTCAATACCAAGTATTTCAAACAGCTCAGATACATTTCTATCATGACGGCCAACAGCACATTCACTTATATAAGCAGAAACTATATTAGCAAAATTATCCGGTTTCTTATAAAGTACTTGGCTAAAATCAAAATCACCATCGGCTAACAGATATAGTATGGTTAAGAAACGTGAATCTACATGACCATCCCAATCTTCATGTAGAAAATCTGATAAATTTTCAGGTTCCGTTTTAAATATTTCAGCAAGTTCATTAATATCTAAATTATGATTACGTTTGATTGCAAATATTATTCCACGTACATATCCGAGAAGTCTTCCGTGATATTTTTCTAATTCGTTGTTAAACGACTCTGCATTTAATTCTTTCGTCATTTCTTTTATGTATATTTTATTTTTTATTTTCAAGGCAAATATACTATTTTTTAGTCAAAGTCAGAAATAAAATTCTTTCTTTTGCCGTATATCCTTCCTCTTAATGACCGATAAAAAGAAATATTACGTCTTGACCTATCGTCATCACCATTTATGTAAGGGAAACAAATGTTTTTAATATTATACATCAATTCATTATATCCAATTTCATTTTCAATTAATTTTGAAATATAAATTGAAATTTGTTTTGCCATTGTTAAGTTTCCAATCAATTTATACCGAATGGTATCAGAAAGGCATTTTTTAACGTCACAGACAGATACGACATAAAAATTATGTTCGCGTTCAAAACCATGTTGCGAGTATGAATATTCACAACATGGTTCTCTACGACAGTTTTCATCCAATATTTCAAAATAAAATGAGTCAACATTACGCTGTTTAGAAGCGAAAATTAACGGATTTATTTTTTCTTTGAGGCATTTTTCGTAATCATTTTTAGACCACCATATTGTGTGATTTAAAAACTTATTATCTGGTAAATCATCTTCTTTGATGTTATATACATTGCAACTACATCCTCTTGGTACATCATCATCACAGTAGAACATTATACTATTAGTACCAGGCATATACAACCATGTAGCCATTTTATTACAACGACTACATTTATGCATTTTATGTTTTTTAATTTTCATTTGACAAATGGTTGTTTGATTGCCAAGGTGTACAGAAATCATATGACTTCTCCCTTAATTCATTAATCTCTTCTTTTGCATTGATTACCGCCGGATTAGGTGATGTCGGCGAAAAATAGTAATTCTCCATCATTTTAATTTTTTTTTAATTATTGGTACTATAATCTGTTTTTCTATAATTTTCAAGTTCCTGTTGATAAGAATTCGTATTTACATAACCACAACAATTGAGTTCACGACAAAAACCTGAATATATACAATTTGGAACCATCTTATCAGCCATAACAGGGTCAAATTCACGTATTTTATTTCTAACCATTTGCCATGCCTCTCGTGTTTCTTTTGAAGCACAAGTACATAACCTTTTCCGTGAAACGTTTATTAATGTTTGGGCATTCACGACAAAATCTTGGTCGTTTGGAGTACCTTGTGGTAGTTCATCTCTTGAACAATTAAGTTCTCTACGGTCTTCACGTTGACTATGAATGAATGGTAACATAAAGCCATGTCTTAATATATGTACACCACACCATTGTCGCAAATTTTTAAATGAAATAAGATATTCTACGAGTTTTATTGGAGAATGTTCAGCTAGCAATATTTTTGCTTTCCAGTTATCAGAAGGTTCTTTGTCTATTGGTTCTTTACCAATTGTCCGTCTTGCTGCGTTTAAAGCACGTTTCCAAGAAGTTTCTTGTATTATCTTTACAGAAAGTTCTTTATCAATATTACTCATTTACGAAATCCTCCTCCTTAGTAATACCACCCTCTAATTCAGAGAATGAATAATTTATATTCATAGACTTTAAGAGTCTAACAATTGAAACTTGATTTTCAATTCCTTCAAAAATAGGTTTTCCATTAAGGCTTAATCTAAACTCACCGGTTTCACCATTCATTTCCATGTGATAAGCAAGATTTGTGAATGCCTCTTCGGTAATTTTGTTTTCATTGATAAATTCGTCTTTAAGTTTATCAAGTTCTTCCATTGAAGTATCAGAAAGTCTTACACCTTTGTATTTTTTTATGATAAATTCATTGACTGATTTACCATGCGATTCTGAATTTCTGAATAAAAGATAATCATTTACATCTACGTCTCTGTATAGATATGTACGCCCTTCTCTAAAAACTATTTTAAGTGTTTTTTTGCCGGCATTGGTGTCATAACACACGCTGTATAACACATTGCTGCTATCATACCAACTATGGTCACGATTGTTAATGTACTTGTTATAAATTATTGCCATATGCTTTTAATAAAACTAATGCAAATGTACTGCAAATTTTCTGAATGGCAAACCTCTATGTTGATAAAATTCATATTTTTAACTAATTTTATATTAAAATTTATAAATAATAATGGTCGAGACCAATTTTACTACAGAAGCAATTAATATTTTCCAATATATAAAGGACAAATTAATAAAAGAACACCCAACAAATAAAATTACAATAGAATATTTTCTTCTTGCTATACTTGAAAATGAAGACTCTACGGCATATCAAATTCTTTCAAGGTCTACTTTAACAAGCACGTTAGTAAGTATAAGAGATTGGCTTTCACAAACACTATCAGACAATAAAACTGAAATTAAAACTGATAATATAGTGTATGACACAATATATGACCGATGCATAGAATACGGAAAAAATAACTTTAACATATCTACACTTACATCAGGTCATATGTTATTATCAGTTCTTAAAGAAAACGAAATAATTGCGACGCATCTTAAACAAATTGGTATAACATATGAACAACTATTTACAAATTTAAAAACAATTCTTCCGAAGGATAAAGATAACGATAAGACGAAAAATTCAATGTCTGAAACACAACAAAAAGGCGCAGTAGAAGATTTATTGATTGACATTAATAAACTATCGTCAGCCGGAAAAATAGATGAGGTTATTGGTAACGATGATGTTATAGATGAAATTTTTGATATTCTTTCTAAACGTGACCGTAATAACGTAGTAGTTGTTGGAGATTCAGGTATTGGGAAAACCGCAACTGTATTACATATTGCAAATCTTTTAAATAATGGAAAAGTACCAGATTCATTTAAAAACAAAAAACTTATGAAAATGGATTTTATGAGTCTTGTATCGGGGGCAGTATTAAGAGGTAATTTTGAGGCTAAGTTTAACGCAATTATAGCAGATGCAACAAAGAAAAACGGTTATATATTTTTTATAGATGATTTACAATCGATTTTATCAGATAAGAGCAAATTTGGGGAGATAAATACTGAGAATATGCTTGATATGATTTTAATGGAACGAAACATCCGATTCATTTGTACAATGGATAATAGGTCATATGCTACATATATTCAATCTAATCCATCGATGAAAAGAAGATTTCAAAAAGTGACAATGTATGAAAAAGATGAAAAGACCATATGTGAGATATTAAATAAATGTAAAACAAAATACGAAAACTATCATAACGTTAAATATGACAACGAATGTATTGAAACGTGTGTAAAACTTATCAAACGTTATGTGAAAGAAGCAAAATTGCCTGATTATGCAATAGATTTAATGGATGAAGCTGGCGCAAGAGCATCTGTGAAAATACATGAAGATGAACGCATAATTGAATGTCGCAATCAAATTAAAAAAATACAAGATTCTTTAAGGCAAATTGATGACACCATTTCAAGAAAAGATTATGACCTTTATGATGAACTTAAGAAAAAAGAGATTGCCTTAAAATCAAAAATATCATCAATCGAAAAAGAACAGATTTTTAATAATAATCCAACAACAATATATTCTGATGATATTAGGGAAATATTATCAAGAAAAATAAAAATACCTGTAACAAATCTTACAAATGATGATAGAAGTAAACTTAAATTATTAAGTACTAATCTTAAAAAATCAGTAATTGGTCAAGATGAAGCGGTTGACGAGGTTTGCCGTGTGGTTAAAAGACAAAGAATCGGAATTGCCAATAAAAATAGACCGGCCGTTTTATTTTTTGCAGGAATGACCGGTACAGGTAAAACCTATCTTGCAAAAAAACTTGCACAGGAGGTATTTGGCGACGAAAAATCACTTGTCAGAATTGATATGAGTGAATATTCAGATAAGATGAGTGTCACAAAATTATATGGCTCTGCCGCCGGTTATGTAGGATATGATAAAGGTGGTATTCTTACTGAAGCGATAAAGAAAAACAGCCATTGTGTTTTGTTGCTTGATGAAATGGAAAAAGCAAGTGAAGAAGTTCATAATGTATTTTTGCAATTATTTGACGATGGTAGACTAACTGATAATATGGGAGTAACGGTAGATTTTTCAAATGTTATTGTTATAATGACCTCTAATGTTGGTGCAAAAGAGATAAGTAATAAGGAAGTTAATATCGGTTTTATAAAAAATGATAATGGAAATAATAAAGAAGCTATCATAAAAGCCATGAAATCTGCGTTTGCCCCTGAATTTATAAACCGAATAGATAAAGTTATTTTCTTTAATAAGCTTACAGAAGAAAACGTAAAAAACATTATTTCCCTTGAACTGAATAATCTTAATAAACGTTTACAAACAATGGATTATTCACTTGGTAGTTCATTTTACGATGATGATTTTATTAATAATATATATAATAAGGTAAAAGAGAAATCAGAATATGGTGCAAGACCAGTAATTCACATTATACGCCAAGAAGTAGAAGATAAAATAACCGATTATATTATTAATAATCAACCAATTAAAAATTTTGTATTTGAGAATGATTTATTTATTTAACATAATTTAATAACTTTTGCTTGGTAGTATGGTCTAAATGTAGTATCTTTGCAAATGTTTTGAATGAAACTATTTATGATAATAATATCATGTAATGAATAAAAGAATATTAATTAACGAAAATACAGAGCAAGAAGTTATCAGTGGAATACTTGAAGAAGCCTTATGCCCAAGTGCCGAAAAAGTTCTACTTGTAAAAAACTTCATTGATAAGAATTTCGCTAAAGTAGAAGTTGATGACATTGATGATAACGGTTATCCTACTAAAGATAAAATGATTAACATGCTTAGTAATGGACAACCTTTAAAAACAATGTCATTAAGTGAATTTCTTCTCATGCTTGATGATAAGTTCCATAGTATGATTTCCAATGATTCTGACAGGAAGAAGTTTCTTAAACAGATAATCAAGGATTGGTATACCGGAAAACTGGCAAAGAACGGTATTTTATCCGTCAATTTCATCAAATAGAAGTATGAAATTTCGCCGGTTAGTTTAAATAAAAGTTTAATTTTTAAAATGAGACAAACACTAATTAAAGCATTATTAACACTAACTTTCATGATTTGCGGATTGGAAAGTGTTGCACAAAGTACGCCGACAAAAAACAGATGGGACAATTTAATAAAAGCAATTAGCGTAGTAGAAAGTGGAGAAAACCCAAGAGCAGTAAGCGGAAAACACGTAGGGATATTGCAGATTTCCCCCATTGTGGTCGATGAATGTAACCGTATAAACAAACTGAAGAAAAACAAAAAACGCTACCAATACGGTGACAGGTACAATAAAGAAAAATCAATTGAAATGTTTAATATCATTCAAGATTTTTACAATCCATCTCACGATACAGAAAAAGCAATAAGACTTTGGAACGGAGGGAGTGGATATACAATTAAAGGAACTAATAAGTATTTTAAAAAAGTTAAAACAAAATTAGAAGAAATTGAAAAGACTTCCAAATAACGGAAGTCTTTTTTAATAAAAAAATTAAAGAGACAGTTAGAATCAATCTTTCTGTCTCTTTTTCTATCATATTTCTTTTTATTTTTCCATGGTCTATCCATTGCAACCCATTGTCCACCGCCATTACGTTCAAATTGTAATTCACGGTTTCCCTTTCTAAATGCTTTAATGATATCATTTGTAATATTATTCTTACTCATGTTATATAAAGTTTTAAATTTTCATTTATTAGTGGATTATACAATATATAATAAGCATCAGAATTATTATTAGTTGTTGTTTTTCGATAAACACTATTCAGAAACATACGTTCTGTATCTTTAGTGTAAGGTTTAAATCTTATTATACCATAATTTATAAACGGACCATAATCTTTATTTTGCATTATAATTTCGCTGACAAGTTCGTTTTTATCCTGTCCGAATAAAACATTCATCTCTGTGTAATGGAATTTTTCAGAAAGAAATAAAGAATAGTTTTTACTTTCATCAAAATTATTTTCAAGATGCCATTTAAAATTATCAATAAAAGTCTGTAAACTATCTTCATTTATTATAATATGTCTATCGTCAAACATGTTCCATGTAAGAGATGTCTCAGATTCATGATTTGAGACACAGATATTCATTGGGCGTACAATATAATAACAAACACCACCAAGTTCTTCTATTGCTTTTCGTTCATTTGGAAATCTTACATCGTCAACAGCAATTATCTTACCATTTTCTAAATATTTTTTAATATCATCTTTCATACAATTTACATGCCATTGTGGGGCATGTTTTCGTATACAATCAGTTCCGATTATCTGAAGCATTTGACGGATATTCGTAAATTCTATGCCATCAATATCATGCCTTATATCATCTATTGTGATATTTGTTTTATCATGGATAATATTAAACCATCTATCATCTGGATACAATGAAAAAAAAGTACCATCATCTTTCTTTTTATTAAGCGTATCAAGGTCACATTCAAGAATACTGCAACATAACTGTTTCAAATAGTTTGCGACAGTTACAATTACAGCATCACGTTTTTCTTTCAATACATTTGAAAGAACTCCTTTTCCACTTCTCTTCCGTCCACAAAAAGCATAAATTCTTACATCGTCATTCATATCTCATCAATATTTATTTCGTCATAATCGTTACTATTTTCAATTTGTCTATCAGTTGATTGCGATATTTCGTCCGTCATGACTGCATTATCATCAAGTGTTCTTATTTCTTTTAGGATTTTTTGAAGACTTGTTGTTTCCTTTTCGTAAACTTTATTATCAGTTTCATGTTCTACAAATACATGTTCTACTTTAACATTTCTTATGGTTTTTTTTATGCCGGCTTGTAAAAGTACCTCGTCATCAAGTTGAACGCCTTGTTTAATAAGATTAAAAATCGCTTTTTTATTTGTAACAATGTCACAAATCTTTTTTCCTTTATTTTCCCCGACAGAAATTACGGAATTAATATGTAATTTTTCAGTCATACTTTATAAAAATATTGCAAATAAATAGTCAGGTTTACCTGAAAAGTTTTAAATGCCCGGTAAAATTATCCAAAACATCACTCCAAAAAGGTCCAATTCCAATACATGTTTTCGTTTTTTCGCCGTGAAAACATGTTTTCCCACAATCTTCAATCATTACAATTGGTATCTTTTCAGCGGCAGTTTTATTATATTCTGTTATCTTATTATAGATATCGACCATTTCATCCTCGCTATTTACCCCAAGACATACTTTTGTAAATATTCCGTTAAGCCATTTATCAAGTATAGAGTTTTTATTGAATTCAACATTATACTTGATGATATCATTACTATTATTTTTATCAAATAATGTAAGTAAAGCACCCAAGGAAGCATGACCTCCTTGGGCAACTATTTTACCTACATTCATCTGTTTAGATTTATCAATAACTATAACTTGTTTTACTTGTCTATCGTTATTTTCCATTTTCGTTGATATATTTAATATTAAAGGTCTGCTTTCCCAATGGTGCAGATGTGCTAAGAATAAACGCCTTGCCCATTGTCGTTTAAGCAGCCTTTTTTATTTTATCGGTGTATTTTTCAATTATTTCTTTTGTAATATTAACTTTGGTCTTCTTTTTACTAAGTCCACCGTATTCAAACATAATATCGGCAAGAACTTTATCCATAACTCCACGCAATCCTCTTGCACCTGTTTTACGTTCTACAGCCGTATGAGCAATTAAACGAAGTGCATCGTCTTCAAAAGTGAGTTCTATATTATCCATCCACAACATTTTCTGATATTGTTTAACAATGGAGTTCTTAGGTTCTGTAAGAATATGAACAAGTTCATCCTCAGTAAGTGCTTTAGTGTTTGTAATCACCGGAAAACGTCCAATAAGTTCTGGAATAAGTCCAAATTTGCGTAAATCTTCAGTAGTAACATTTTCAAGTATATCGTCATCCGTTACTAAGTTTTGACTATTAATAGTATTAAAACCGATACTTTTCCGATTCATACGACGTTCAATAATTTTTTCAAGTCCATCAAATGCGCCAAGTCCTACAAAAAGGATATTGGTCGTATCAACTTGAATATACTCTTGTTCAGGATGCTTGCGCCCACCGGTAGGAGGCACCGACACGAGGCTTCCTTCCACTAGTTTCAAAAGTGATTGCTGTACTCCCTCACCTCCTACATCACGTGTAATAGACGTGTTTTCGCCTTTACGGGCAATTTTATCCATTTCATCTAAAACGATAATTGCATGTTGGGCGGCTTGTATATTAAAATTACAATCTCTTAAAGCACCTAATACAACATTTTCAACATCTTCTCCCACATAACCTGCCTCAGAAAGAGAGTTACAATCCGATATATAGAACGGAATATGAAGATATTTAGCAAGCATACGCCACATATAAGTTTTTCCACTACCAGTCGGTCCAAGAAGAATTGTATTTGATTTTTCAATAGTGACATCTTTGTATGGATTATCTTTTATGTCACTTGTATAACCATAGATATTATCCATAAATCTTTTATAATGGTTATAAACAGCAACAGAAATATATTTCTTTGCTTTTTCTTGACCGATAACATGCTGGTTAAGGTAATCATACAACATTTTAGGTGATACCTTATCCATTAGGTCACGCATTTGCTGTTTAATCTCTTGAATTTCTTCCTTTGTAATCTCTTCGTTTTGCTTTTTTGCCATAATTTAGTTTAACTTTATATTTTCGAGTGCAAAGGTACTAATTATTTTCTTTATCACCAAATTTTTCCATATTTATTTTTAGTTAAAAGTTATTAAATGAATCAGCCACTTACAAAAAATATTATAAATGAATTAAGAATGAACGGATTAACACCAAATGTACAAGATGGTGATGTAATCATTATATTCAATGGATACATATATCCAATATGTAGGTCTGATAAATCTGAAAAAAATCTTAATTATATTATTAATATTATTAAAACGTTATGTCATAAATTTACTGGCATGACAGATATTTTTTTTGATGAAAATATGAATATCAAACAGTATCTTATTACTGATAGAAATGGACAATCATCATTTGAAAGGTTATTTGATTCATTATATAATTTTTGTGAAGTACCAAAATTAATTTTTTTTAATGTTATTGATGTTGATGGTGACTTATCATTGACAGCAGAAAATTATAATGGTACATATGATATAGATAATTCAAAAGAATTAAGACAATTTGCAATGTCCGATTATGCGAAACGTTTTCAATCTATTGTTGTAAACAATGAAGTTTATACAATGTCAGATATTGTATCCAATAAAATATCAAAAGAAAATATACCGATTGCTAAACGTTTATATCATGGTACATGCTTAAAATATACTAAAAATATTGTTTATAAAGGTATACGTTCAACAGCCGAAAATAGTGCTTTTAGCGTCAACAATAATAATTATATTTTTTTGACAACATCTTATCAAGTAGCATATGAGTATGCCACATCCTATTCACAATTAACAAAAACATTCCCGTGTGTACTTGAAATTGATACGTCTAAGATTAATAAAGACAAAATTGTACTTGATTTTGATTTTACCAATATGTTTACCAAAGATTATGAAAATTCACCATACGAAAAAGTAAAAATGAGTTCTCATTTTAAAGGCGACATTGCTAAAAGTTCAAATAAATACGGCACAAAGTTTTCAAAAATAGGCTATAAAGGTGTAGTAATGCCAGATGCTATAATAGGCATACATGTAGATGACGGACGGCATAATAATTTTTATTCAAAAGAGCAATTTGTATCTAAATTCATCATGAATAAAGAAAGTAAAACAAGAATAAATGAATGGAAACCTGATTTCTATGATACGTTACCAAATCAAATAAAACTCTATCACGGCACCGATATGATGGCATTAAACGACATTATAGAAGACGGTGTAATTTCAGCAAGACGTGGAAGACAAACTGGTGAAACAAGAGGGGTAAATTGGTTTAGTACACGGCTTACAGGTAATTTTGGACATGGAACATATTTCTCCATTGAAGTACCAAAAACAGACTTTGACAATCATCTGTTTGAATTTATGAATAACGGTGAAGTTACATCAAGAGACAGCGAAATACTAATTGCCAACTATAATCTTAGAATAGAAAAAATAGGCGGAACAGGAGAAGAATATTTCAAACGTATATACAACAAAGTTACATCTAATGGTGGAGATATATTTGATTTTGTTGAATATCTTAATAAAAGCAATCCAGAGTTTAAAGAATGGTTGCCTACCGTTGATTATCCGGTCGTAATGTATTTAATAAAACAGATTTTTGGCGATGAACCATTAAGAAATGCTGGTATAACAGAAAGTAAACTCTATATAAATGAAGTAGATGCATGCGACGTAAACCTGTCTTCATTTAAAGTCAAGGATGAACTTAATTACCATTTTTGGATAAATGATAAACTTAATTCAAGGGTAAGAGAAAAACTACTTGATATTGCAGATGATTTTATTGATGAACTTTCTATACCAAATTTCAAGCCAAAAGATATAGTATTTACCGGTTCTTTGGCTAATTATAATTGGTCAAGATATTCAGACATAGATGTACATATCGTTGTAAGTTTTAAAGAAATTTACAAAAAAACCGAAATGGTTGATGATTATTTCAAATCAAAAAAAGAAATATGGAATCAAACACATGAGTCGTTAAGAATATATGGTTTTCCTGTTGAAATAAGTGTCGAAAATGAAGATGAACCGGGAATATCTTCTGGTATATATTCACTTACAAAGAATAAATGGGTCGTAGAACCGGACAATTTCGATGATGCCAAACTTAATGAAAAATACATTAAGGAATTTTCGGCTAAAATTATGACAGAAATAGATAATATTGAAAAACGAATTAAAAAAGAAAAAAGTAATTCCAAACTCGAAGAACTTGGAGAAAAAACCTTAAAAATTTTCAAACGTTTGAAAAACATGAGAAAAGAAGGTCTTTCAAGGTCCGGAGAAATGTCAAGTGGAAATGTAATTTATAAAGTAATACGTCGTACCGGTTATCTTGACACAATTTGGGACATCATTAATACCACATATAATAAAATAAACTCTATTAAGTAGTGTTTATCCAAAATACGAACTATTTATAATAAATAAAACTAATTAGTTGAATTTAATCATGAGTAATATTTACGATGCACAACTTGACAGAATGAAAAGCCTTATGTCCTACGGTGTGAATGAAGCAACCGCAAGGGAAGGTTTGTCTTCAATTGAACGTCAAGAAGAAGGTGCGGACGGAAAAACATACGGAATCATCCGTGAAGGTAAGAAATTTTATATTAAGTCAGCACCAAAGAAAGATACGAAACTGGTAGCCGAAGATTTTGACTACATCGGTGGTTTCATGAATAAGAAAAACTATGAATATCTTACATATCCTATTGCTTCAAAACAATTTGAACTTAAACTCATGTCAATTAATGAGGCTTGTAATAGCAAAAAGCCGGTAATTGCGCATGGCGTAAATGCTAATCCCGCTGAATGGCAGGTTAACGAAACAAAGGAAATGAGAGAAGAACTTAACCGTTTTGGTGAAATAGTAGATAATGTAAGTCATATCCTCAAAGAAGATAAAAATGGGGGATTCACAATGAATCATACCCTTCCTGAAGCACCTGCCAAAAATCCATCCGATAAAAAAGTCAATGCACCTTTTACTGATACAGCAGTTGCTAAACTTGATAAAGATATGAAGGAAACGGAAACTAATCCTGAAAAAGCTGGTGGACCATATACAAAAGACGGTGAAGTTTCGAACAAAGATATGAAATCTGATAAAACACCAGGAAACGGTGCTGATGATGGTACATATTGTGAAAAACCCAAATATGTAGATACAGGTGTTGCCGGAAAGCATCCTAAAGGTGGAAAAGTAGTAAGAGTAACTGAATCAGCATCAGGTCGTACCCTTAAACTTACTGTTGAACAGGTACTTGCTTGGAGTAAGTCTAAAGATTTTATGGATAAAACAAATGGTACTCATATTGGCTCGTCTAACCCATATACTGACCAAGTTGATGGTAAAGAAAGTAACCAAGGGGAATCTGATGTAGAATCAATTCACGAGGACACTAATGTAGTTCATAATACAGATAATCAGAACTCACCAACACCGGGTACAAATGAAAAGGGTGATTCAACACCTTTCACTGAAAAACCTAATAATAGTGTTAATGAGGAAATCGTAGATGTAAACGATGTGGCCGGAATGGGTGACAATAGTGACCTTCCTTTCCCGGAAGTTGCTGAAGACGGAAATAAAGGTGCATATGAACAATTCGAGGAAGATTATAACGATTGGCTAAATGCACAAGAACCAACACCTGTAACAATAGATGAACCGGATGGTGATGATAATTATCAAACAGACCTTGACCCATCATTAGTAGATATCGGCGATGTTCCTTATGAGTCAAAAAAACACAATAAAAAGACCGTAAGTGAAGGAACTGTACTTGATGATTTTGGCAAACACCCTGCTTATCAAAAAGTTCCGATGACAACACCACCAAACAAGGAAGTAACTGCCGGTACGGCCGATAAGGACTGGAATGACAATTCAGCTAAAGGTGAACAGCCATTTGGAAAACAAATCGGAAGTTCAGCCCCATATACTGAGGAAGTAATCGATATGTTGACCGACGCTATCATGAAGCGTATCAATTCCAATAAAAAAAAAGATTAAGTGAACGTAAGGTAATTAAGTTACCATCACAAGAATCTGAACCTGATATGGGACAAACTGCACCTCCGCCAATGGAAAATAGCCTACCTATGACGAATGATAGTATGGAGACACCTATGGATGGTATGGATGCCCAACCTGAACAAAATCAGTTTGATACTAATTTTGATGCCGGTGTTGAAGCAAATGAGGATGAAGACCCTAAAAAATACATTCAACAACTTACAGGTAAACTTAGTCAAAAACTCAGAAGTTATAATGAGAGCCTTCCTCAACCAGATGTCGATTTAAATAAATTTGTCGCTGGCATGATTGTAAAACAAGCGGTAGACGGCTTATCACCGGACGATACTAATGAGATATTAAACAAAGTCAAGGGTGATGAAGAGGAAAATAGCAATCAAACACAAGAACAACCTGAGATAGATGATGACAATAGAGATTTTGATGCCGATGTAAACATTGGAGAAAATACTAATAAATCAAAAAGGCAAAAAATTGATGAAATTTTCAGTCAAGTTATGAAAAATGATAATGATGAGCATCAGTTACAAAAACCAATTACAAATATCGGCTATAAAAAGAAACCATTTACGTCTCCTAACTTTAAATAAGAAACATGCCTCTGTACTAAACGGAGGCATTTTTTAATATACGATACCTATTTATTAATATAGTTTTGACAAGATGAGAAAAATCAAAATAACCGAGGAACAAAGACAATATGCATTAAAAGAAGGAATTACACTTAATGCAGATGTTGACGCTGCTGGCGGTGATGTGAAAAAGGCTGTTGATATTACTAAACAACAGGCACAAAAGTCAGGAATCGACCCTAAGAAAACGGCAATACAAATTCCTCCATCTAACGAAAGTAAAATCATAACTAAAAAACAAATGATGGAAAACCGTCTTAAAAGGTTCAAGAACAATTCGGAATATTATAGTGTAAATGAATTTGTAAAAAAACTTGGTAAGAAGATAATTACCGAAGATTTTGACGGTGAACCGACACAAGAGGAATATATCGTAAGGGAGGTTGGAAAAGCCCTTAGACCATTAGGTACTATGAGACAAGGTTTCAAATCATGTTCCACGAAGCAGTTAATAAACGTCATGAAACAATCCGGATGGAACTTTGTAGATATGGTTAAAGATTCAGATGATGATTTTGAACTTTATTTCTCAAATGGAAAAGATGAGACCGTAGTACATTACGATAATTTTTATTTTAAAGTTGTGAATTTCCATTCAGTATAATTTTGTATGATGCAATTACCTAAACACATATTAAAGGCATTACAAACTAACAAAACTTCTTTGGGTGAACATCCTTCTTATCCACCTGAAGAAGAAGAAACTTTTATTGTCAATGCTGTCGCCCATAAATTTACCGAACTTTGTGGCGATAAAGAAATAACAAACGTCGAGTCTCTGAAGAATGAACTTGGAAAACTCATATCACAATGTAAAAAAATAGAAAATAATAATAAAACAGCACTTGAAGAACTCTGTATGAATATCGTTACTGAGTTATTTAGTATACCGGAAGATACAATCAGTATTACAGCCAAAATTGTTGATTCTGTTAATAACGATAATCAAAGAATAATACCTGAAAAGACAGATGATTTTAGTTTCGATAGTATTGATGATATGAACCATCTAAGTGATGAAATATATAAAAGAAGGTTGCTTAACTCTCTTGTGACAGGTGCTGCTATATATTATTCAAATAACATATCAACATATATTAAAGAATTGTTCGATATTGACAGCGAATTACCGGCACTATATAAAAAAATATTAAAATATAACGAAATATTACTTTTCTTCGAGAAAGATAAACTTATCGAAGACGGTAATGCTATGGAAGCCGGTAAGGTAGATGTTACAATGGACATGCCTCAAAATATGGTGAATATCGTATCAGAAGGAATAATATTTCCAATACTTCTTGAAGAAACAATAAAGGGTGTTTTTGAACTTGCTATCGCACATGGATTACCAGATGAAAGGAAAAAAGCCGAATATGTCATTAAAAAGGCTGATTTCAAACTGGCTGAGTTATGGGACATGAGATTAGGTATAACATTATGGGATATTATTATAAAACAGATTGATGGACTTGATACCGTTGAACCTAACTTCTTTTTAATGACGCTTTCTGAATTACCAACTGATAAGTTCAATCAGTGTTTGAGAGAAATTTTTGCGAAAACAAGAAAGGGACAAATGATACTTAAAAATATCATCGATAAAATTAAATCAGAAAAAGATAAAGACGAATTTAACGACTTCATACAGCAAGGCAATGACGGATTTCAAATTGAAGATGGTTATTTTACTGGTGAGGAATTAATTGCCGATTGTGATTTACATGAAGCAAGGAAAAAAGTAATAAAAAATGATAAAGGAGAAATTGTTCCTGAAAAATGTCCTGAATGTGGCTCAAAAGTTGGACTATATATACAAGGAGAACCTGTATATTTATGTTCAAATAAAAAATGTAAAAAGTATTTCGGAACAATGCCATTTAAAGGCTAATTTTTGTAAAGTCACCGTAAAATGGTGACTTTTTATTGTATACTTTTGAAAAACTAATGCTATTTATTTAAATTTATAAAATAAGTAGTATAATATGAGTAAACAATCTGAATATATAAAATGCTATCAGGATAAAACAAGAATCTATTTCATTGAAAATTATCTTTATACATTCAATGCAATGGAGAGGTCTGAAGTGCCATTTATACTTTTCCCAAGGCAAAAAGCCTTTTTAACAGAATGTGCAGAAAGCCAAAATATAATTGCAATTAAACATCGTCAAAGCGGCGTATCAACAATTTCAGCAGCGTGGGCTACTGGACAATGTGTTTTTGCTGAAAAAAAATCCCCTGAAACAGTTCTTTGTATCGCTAACAAACTTGACCAAGCAATAGAATTAACGAACAAAATTGTAACATTTCTTGACCAAGTTCCAAGATGGATGTGGGGAGGGGATTTTTATTCACAGGACCCGGACAGTCCTAAAAATCTAAAATCAATTTATATAAAAAAGAATAAAAATTATATAGAATTGTTTAATGGGTGTAAAATATATGCAAGGGCTTCCAGCCCTAACGCCGCACGCGGAGTTAGTTCTGTATCTATAACCATTCTTGACGAGGCAGCGTTTATCCTAGAGGGGGTTGCATCTTTTACATCAGCAATGGCTGCGATGTCAGCAGTAGCAAATCCTAAATGTTTAATGGTTTCTACCCCAAATGGTAAAGACCAGTTATACTATCGCACATATTCACAGGCAATCAAAGGTGAAAATAATTTCCATGCAGTAGAATTCAAATGGTATCAGGACCCACGTTATAATCGTAATCTTAAATGGTATCGTAAAGATGATAAAACCGGTGATATAAAATGGGATAATGACCCGGTTATAGACCGTAAAGGAAATATTGAATACGATGAAGAAAGATGGCGGTCATTGGAAAAATCAGGATGGACTCCTACATCACCTTGGTTTGAAAACATGTGTAAGTCATTTAACAACGATGAACAAAAAATTGCACAAGAATTGCTTGTATCTTTTCTTGGTTCATCAGATAACGTTGTATCACCAGAAGTTATCGAAATGCATCAGACACAGAATGTCGTAATAATAACTGAAACATGGCAACTGAGAGACCAGTTTGTTAAAGAGACATGGATTTGGAAAGACCCTATACCGGGACATAGATATTTGTTAGCATGTGACCCATCTTCTGGTTCTGGTGAAGACAGAACATCGATTCAAGTTATCGACATAGATGCTATTGATGAGAATGGAACACCATATTTCGACCAAGTTCTTGAATACAGCGGTAAAATTAATGGTGAAGAAATAGGCGGATTAATAGACAGATATGGTAGAGTATATAATGATGCATTAGTGGTTGTCGAAGCTATCGGTGGTTATGGTGATGCTTGTATTCTCACTCTTATGAACTTGGGTTATCCTAACCTATATTATGATGAGTCAACCTTGAAAAACTATACCTCACAGATAGCCGCTTCTAAATTTAATAAAAAAGCCGGCGAAGCATTACCGGGTTTTAGAAGTAATGGATTGCGAATTCAAACAATTAGCAATTTTGTTGAAATGCTTAAAAATAACTCATTTAGGGTTAGAAGTATGCGTGTTATTAGTGAGTTGGAAACTTGGGTATTCAAAAATGGCAGACCTGACCATATGGATGGTATGCATGATGACAACCTTACATGTCTTGCAATGGGATTGTTTATTGCAGTATTTTATATGCTTAGAAATGAAAGAAGAAAAGAAAAGGATACTAAAATTGTACGTTCTTGGCATGTAAATAATAGTTCAAATTCAGAATTAAGGTCACGTAAACTTGAAAACACAGTAAGTATGTCATCAGAAAGGAAAATGCCATTTTATAGTAATACTCAAATGAAACGAAAAGAAAAAGCAAGATTTACCGCAATGTTATTATTGGGTGGTGTTGGGAAATTCAAGAAATAATATCGTTGAAAAACAATACGTTTACATTTATATTTATATAAAATAGTATTTGCATATAATGGCAACAAAACTAACAGTATTTCAAAAACTGTCTAATGTATTGTCAAATAGTAACGACATACAAAGTGCTGTCAAGAAAGTAAACTCATATGGGCTTGATAGTTCGGACATATTATTTAGAACAACAAACCGTGAGGAATATAATAGTAAGATGCTGCAACTCAAACAACAGCATCTTATGGCTCGTCAATGGAAAAGAGCTAATTATGAACTTACTAACAAGTCATTGATAGGGTTAAATGACGTTAAGATGATGTATCGAGATGCAGATTTGATGGACGGTTTTCCAGAAATCGGAACAGCACTTGATATTGTGTCGGAAGAAGCATGTTTTATTCCTAAAAACGGATTTATGGTAAATGTTACTTCTAAATCTGAAAGGGTTAAATCAATATTACAAGATTTACTTGTCAACCGGCTACAAATTAACGTCATGCTTCCAATGATTTGCCGAAGTATGTGCAAATATGGTAATACATTCTTATTGTTGGATATAAATTCAGATAATGGTATTACAAATTGGAGACAATTACCGGTATATGAAATTGAACGATATGAAAACGGAATGGAAAACCCATATGCACAGGCATACGTGAACCTTAACAATATTGACCTTAATCAAACCGATTCAACGAAGTTTGTATGGGTCGGTCAAACAGAGTATATTCCATACCGTAATTGGCAAATTGCTCATTTCAGACTATTGTATGATTCATTATATTTGCCATATGGTGTGTCGTATATAAACAAAGCCCGTAGACATTGGAGAATGCTTTCAATGATGGAAGATATGATGCTTATTTATAGGCTTGAACGTTCAATTGAGAGACGTGTTTTTAAAATAAATGTTGGCGGCATTGATGATGCCGATGTAGAGGCTTATGTAGAAGATATCGCTAACAATTTTAAGAGAACACCTATTATAGACCCAATGACAGGCCAATTGGATTTAAAGAAAAATATCCTTAACGTGTCAGAGGATTTCTTTATTCCGGTAAGAGACGATAATGCAACAAACCCAATTGAAACACTTCAAGGCGCACAAAACATGACAGCAATGGATGATATTAAATTTGTCCAAAACAAACTTGTTACTGCGTTAAGAGTTCCAAAATCATTTCTTAATTTTGAAGAAGCAGCCGGTGATGGTAAGAATCTGTCACTCCTTGACGTAAGGTTTACAAGAACAGTAAATCGTATTCAGCAGGCACTTCTTATGGAACTTAACAAAATCTGTATAATACACCTTTATCTGTTAGGTTTTGAGGATGAATTGACCAATTTTAATCTTACGATGAATAATCCATCGTCTCAAGCCGAAATGCTTGAACTTGAAAACATGGCGAAGAAAGTAACGACTGCAAAAGATGCAATTTCAGATGCTGGTAATGGCATTCAATTAATGTCGTGGACAAGAGCATGTAAGGAGATAATGGGATGGTCTGACAAAGAAATTGAGGAAAATCTTGATGAAATACGTCTTGAAAAAGCCCTTGCAGCAGAACTCGAAAAAACATCTCAAATTATTAAGAAAACCGGAATATTTGATAAGGTCGATAATATATATGGAGAACCAGGTGCTGAATATTCTGAAGGAATGCCACAAGAGGGTGAAGAAGGTGGTATGCCCGGAGGTGGCGGCGGAGCCGGTGGAATAGGTGGCGGTGCTGTCGGAAGTGAAGATTTCGATTTTGGTGATGAAGATGAAGAAGGTGAAGATACCGGTACGCAAGGAGAAATGGATATGAATACGGCGGCAAATGAAGATTCACCAAATAATAACAATGATAATGAGTCTGAACCAATCGGAAGTACACCTACAATGGGCGAAACTTATATGAAAAGAATGCTCAAAAACATTATTAATGAACAGAGAGATGTACAAAAGGAAATCGTATCGAAAAGTCGTAAATACACAAACAAACTTACAGAAAGAAAACAAAAAAAGATGATTTCACAAAGAAATCGAATAATAGAGAATGTCCCGATTTATCAAAAAAGTTTTCTTATCAATGAAGATTTAAATTCAATGGTGAAACAACTCGGAACATTGGATGATTAGTACCTATTTATATATAAAAACAGACTGAAATGGCAGAATTTAATGATACATATAGAAAGGCCGGTCTTCTCATGACAAGTGCCTTGAAAAAATATGAAGAGGGTGATTTCGAAAGCGGTGACAGAGACCGTGCTGAAGCAAACAGAATGTATGACCTCGCTGAACAACAGGTAGACTCTGCGCAAAATACAACAATTTTATATGGTGAAAACCGTAACTTTGGAATCGCCTATAGAATTTTTGAAAGTAACACCCCATCATTGTTTAACGATAAGAAACGTAAGAAGAATATAACAAAGGTGCTTAAGTTGATAAAAGAGGATAAAACACTTAAAAGTCAATTTGAATTGTATAAGGCTCTTGTATATCCGGAATCAGTTTCAAACGCAGAAGAATATGTAAATGAGGCACTTTCTTTAATTCCAAAATTCGATAAGAAACAAATCATAGAAAGTAATGAGAAATTCATAAACCTTATGAGGGATATGAATCTCAATGAGATGGTAGAATTATCTGATGATGATGCAAACCTTTTCGAAGCAATTGAATATGTCATGCTTAATAAAAAGACATTAAGCAATCTTAATGAGTATGTTGATGCCAAAGAATGTATTAAAGAACATATTGGAAAGAATTGTAAATACTCTCAAGTAGTAGAAAACAAAACAATGGATGAAGTTTATGATGATGCCGTCAATGAAATGCAGAAAAAGTACGATAAGGAATTAACCAATGAGGAAAAGCATCTTATTGAATCGGTTTCGTCTCTTGCAGATAAACAGACTTATTTCAATCTGTCGAAAAATGATGCTATAAATGCTCTTAATAATCAGATTAACGAATGTTCTAATGACGAAGAGAAAAAAAGTTTGAACAAGATTATTGAGAATATAAAATCAAAAGGATATAACGAAAATACTGTTGTATCTGATATCGCTGAATTTAAAGAAATTAAAGATACTATAATTAAAGAGGATGTAAATAGAAACGACCAAATAGAGAAACTTGCTACGGCATTAGCCTATCAGTATAAAGGGTATGATGGAAGCGCAACAGCCGTTTCAACAAGAGATAAGACAAAAAGTGAATTAGCATATATATTACCGGGTGATATACAACAAGAAGAGGTCTTCGATGATATTGAAAAACTTTCACAAAGGTACGACCCAAAAGATGTTGGTTATATGATAGTAAGTAACATAATGAGTGGAGAATATAAAGGGTGGTGGACCAAAGATACTAGTCCACGTGTCTTTTAACAGAAAATAATTAACAATGATAAATGTTCCTGTCATGCATATTATAAAAACTGCTGACAGGATTTTTATTAGTTAAAATTTGTTAATTTAAATAAATTACAGTATATTTGCAGTATATTTGTTAATTTTAATGGATTTAGAAAACAGAAGAACTACAAAAGAAATTAATTTACCGAATGACGGCTATACAAAAATCAAAACAAAATATGGTACATTAGACAAAAATAATCCTGAAATCCTCTATATAAGGTCAAGAGCAACAGTAACACCGACAATTTCAAAAAAGGATTTTTCAGAAGATATATCAAACATAAAAAAGTCTTTTGAAAAAAACGTAAAAACTGTAATGTTTAAATCTGATGTTTTTGAGGATAAATACATATGCAGCATCGAAATGAGCGAAAATGGCATTGCTTTTGGTAAAAAAAGCCATATGAAATACGATGTATATGTAAAACCTAAAATAAATAAAACAATAGATGAATATATAAGTGATGTACAAAGTATTGTATATTGTTTTAATCAAAACATTACAGAATTATTAACAAAAAATAATATTAAAGTAGGATAGTATAATATTTAGTCCGAATGGTATATTTATAATAAATTGGATAGACTATTCGGATGAAGATTTATAATAATATCAAGGAGCAACTTGTAGAGATTAAAAAAGGACAAACAGGTACTGGTCTCCTTATTGAACATGATGGTCACATTATCGGAAAATCTGACACTATTAATCAGATTAAAGAGGATATTGACAATCATCATAAATTTGTTATTCCTGATGATTTTGTGGTTTCTGCCGTTTTTCAGAAATACGGAATCAAGAATGCAAATGGTAGAATATACCCGGAAAACATTCTAAAAAGAGAAGTACAGAAGTATTTGGAAAATCAGGTTGCAAATAAAGCAGCAATAGGCGCATTAGACCACCCAAATTATTCATCATTATCCGGACATGATGTTTCACATAGGATTTTAGATTTAAGATGGGAAGGCAAAACACTCGTTGGCGAGATGAAACTTCATTTATCACCGGGTTATAAAAAATACGGAGTATGTTCTACAAGTGGAGACCTTGTAGCCAATATGATTTTAGATGACATACAAATAGGCGTATCATCAAGGGGTGTAGGAAGTGTTGAACAAAAATTTGGTACGTTGATTGTCGGTGATGACTTTGAATTAGTTGGATGGGACGTTGTTATTGAAAATAGTACGCCAGGTGCATTAATTAAAACAAATCCAAATGATTTAAAACCTTTCATAGAAAACAAAGAAAAAAATAATATTGCTTTAACTGAAAAAATAAAAAAAATTAATAAAATTTTGAATTTATAACATAATCCTATACTATTTATAGTAAATTTGCAGTATATTTGCATAAAGAATTATAAATAATATGGATAAAATAACTTATATTAAAAAAGCAGAATCTATTCACGGTGACACATATATTTATCGTAGTTTGCCTGAGACATTTAAAGGAACTGATAAAATCACGATTGAATGTAAAGAGCATGGTCCTTTTCAACAGATTGCGAGAAATCATATTGGTAAACAAGCAAGTGGTTGTCCGATATGTGGTAGAAAAAAAGCAAATTTGAAAATAACAGACACTTTTGAAGAGTTTCTTAGAAAGGAAAAGAAAGTGCATAGAAACAAATATGAACCATTAAAAGAAACATTTACATGTACCAAAAATAAATTAAAAATAAAATGTAATAAATGTGGCAATATATTTGAACAAACCGGTACTATGCATCTTGCCGGTAATGGTTGTTCTTTTTGTAATCCGCCACACAAAAGACGTACCACAGAAGATTTTAAAAATGAATTATCCAAAACACACCCTAATTTAGAATTACTCAGTGAGTATATTAATTCTAACACCAAAATAAAAGTCCGCTGTAAAATTCATGATTATACATATGAAACAACGCCTCATCGTTTAAAACAAGGTTCAAACTGTCAAAAATGTTATGATGATAGACGTGGTTTATCTATAAAAAAACCAATAGATAAATTAATAAGTGAAATTACATGCAAACATGGTGATAGGTATGAAATACCAATGTTGGAAGATGAATATAAATCAAACAAATCAAAATTGACGTGTATCTGTAAAAATGGGCATGTATTTAGGATAACAGCAAACAAATTACTTAAAGGGCAAGGATGTCATTTTTGTAATGAATCACATTTAGAAAAAGAAATTTCATTAATATTACCTAATATAAATCGATGGTATACTGATTTGTGGCTAAAAAATCCAAATACAAAACATCCTTTAGTTTTAGATTTTTATGATGAGAAACAAAATATTGCGATAGAATGTCAAGGAGACCAACATTTCAGACCGTATGAAATATGGGGTGGTAAAGAAGGATATAAGAAAAATGTTGAACGTGATATTATTAAAAATACTTTATGTAAAAACCATAATACTCGTTTAATTTATATTATGTCAAAAACCTTTAAAGATAAAATAAATGAAAAACATTATAATGGTATTTATAAAAAAGATGTATATTTTATAGAAGATATACAAAAAGACCCAGATATTTTAAGAAAAATACTTATATAAATTGATTTTATTTAAAAAAAATGTGTTTGCAGACTAAATAATAGTCTGCTTTTTTTGTGTTTTTTAACTATAACAATATATTTATAATTAAAATAACTGAATAATTTATTCATAATGGAAAACAATATCAGAAGCGAATATATCAAAAATCTCGTTGAAGATAAAAACAGATTAAATCAGAAACTTGAAGAGGTTACAAAGAATACTCTTCAAGGAATTGTTGACGAAACCGTTAACAAACAACTGAGGAAAATCATTTCAGAAGCCAACGACGATTTTGAAGTGGAAGAGGTCAAACCTGACACTGACGATGCTGCTTCGGTAGATGCCGGAACAACTGACGGCTCTGAAGGTTCTGCAACCGATGATGTTGCTGCTATTGGTGGCAACAACGATACGGCTGCTACTGACGATGCCGCCGGCGCTGAAGGTGGTGCTGCTGCCGATACTGGTGCAGATGATACTACGGGCGATGATGTATGGGGCGGACTTGAACAGTATAAAGGTGATGATGGTGAGTATGACCTGACAAGTATGGATAAGGACGATGTTATCAAGGTTCTTAAGGTAATGGGTCCGGAAGATGGGGTTCGTGTACTTAAAAATGATAATGGTACAGTAACACTTACAGACGATTCAACCGATAAAGAATATATCATCGACATGGATGGTACAATGGCTGCTGCCGGAGGTGCTGAAGGTGAAAACAATACTGATGACGATACTTCTATTGATATCGACCTTAGTGATGATGAACCTGAAAAGACCGAAGAATGTAATATTAAACCAGGGACAAATGTCAATGAAGGTAATGTGAACCTCGGATACACGGACAATTATCAAAAAGAAACTGCTATGACTGTTGATAACAACAATGAACCTGCTGACAAGAAAAACACTTACTCTATGGATGCCGGTGTTCCAACAGGTACTGAGAAACCTTGGGCAAACAAAGGCGACCAGAAACCTTTCGATAAGAAAGTAAATGAGGGTGAGGCTTGTGAGAAGTGCGGAAAAAACCCATGCGAATGTAATGAGGAACAGGTTAATGAAACCATGACCTCAACCGAAAACAGCGCAAATGTAAGAAATACCGGTATGACACATGCCAATACCAATGATAAGGGTAAGACATTCCGTAATTCAAGCGAAGGTGGTCAAAAGGTAAAAGGCACTGGACAAAACTCGTACAGTGGTACACAGGTTGAGGGTATCATGAAGAAAGCCAATGCAATCTTTGAGGAAAATAAACAACTCAGAAATGTAGCAGAGGCAATCAAATCAAAACTCGAAGAAGCAATCGTCGTGAACAGCAGCCTCGGAAACATCATTAAGTTGGTTACTGAAAATAGCACAACAAAAGAAGAGAAAGTTGATATTGTGAATCGTTTCAATAACGTTAAGACAATAAATGAGGGCAAACAACTCTACAAAACAATTTCAGAGGAACTTAATAAAGCCGGAAAACGTATAAATAATACCGGTGAAAATGTCCTTGACAATCAACTCGCAGAGTCGAAAAAGACAAAGGTAATGGAGACAACCATGTATCAGTCAGAAGACCTCTCACAAACATTAAGCCTCATGGAGAGACTTAATAGGATTAAATAAATTGACGTTTTGAAACCTTACTGATATTTATAATTAAATAAGAAAATAGTAAATAAACATATGCGTGAATTACTTACAAGCGGCGCAGTAGGCTCTATTGAGTTGAATGCCCAAAAGAAAATCAGACAGGACATCCAAGAGAGATGGCAGAAACTCGGACTTGTAAACGGTCTTGAGGGTCATATCATGGAAACTGTGTCCACACTTTACGAAAACCAGGCCAAACACCTTATCTATGAGGCTACGGCATCAGATAACTCTGGCTCATTCGAGACAGTCGTATTCCCATTGATTAGACGTGTATTCAGCAAGTTGCTTGCTAACGATATCGTGTCAGTTCAGGCTATGAACCTTCCTATTGGTAAGTTGTTCTTCATCAAACCTGTTACATCAGAGCGTGATTGGGACTTCCAGGATGCTACTCAGATTAGCGACGGTGATACCGGTCGTCATGTTGGACTTATGGGTTACAACCGTATCCAGAAGAATCGTCTTTATGATGAGAATGGTGAACGTGCAGCATTTGATGCTGATGACCAGAGAACATGGAACACCCGTAACCGTTATTATCTTCCTGACGAGGTTGTACAGCCAACTCAGACTGATGAAGATACCACAACTCCTGAGGTTACAAAGTATATGAAGAAGACTCTTTATGACCTCTTCTACAATGACTTCCTCTTCGATAACTCAAAAGGTAAGGTAACTATCAAGGTTGGTAATGCTTCCGTTGTTAGAATCCTTCCTAATGGTGACTATGAGGATGTTGACCCTGCTGACATTCCAGTTAGCCCACTCGACGGTTCTATCAGCTCACTTATGTTAAAAGTTGGTGGTTTCAGTCAGTTCAATGCCGGTCACTTAACAGGTCCTGATGGCAATGAAATGGATACCGAATCATTCTTGGCTTCATTGAAAGTTATTGCCAACAAGGATTTCACTGATGACAGTGAAGATGCTAAGTATACTACATTCAAGAAAGGTGAGTCTATTCAGTTCCGCGTTGTTACTCAGAAATATGCGACCGGTCTTGTAGATTATGCTCCTACTTGTGACCCACAAGGACACATCTATATTGAACTTGACCTTACAAAGCCTTGTAAGAATCAGGGTACTACAATCAACGGTTACATTGGTTTGAATCCTGAGACCACAATTGACCCAAAGAATGATTTCCAGATTGCTTGGGCAGAGTACGATTCACTCGAACTTGAAACTGAAATGGGTGAGGTTTCATTCCAGCTTACTTCAGTAACAGTTTCTGTTGAAGAGCGTAAACTTCGTGCTACTTGGTCACCTGAGTTGGCTCAAGACGTTTCGGCTTTCCACAATATTGATGCGGAAGCAGAATTAACAGCAATCCTTTCAGAACAGATTGCAGCCGAGATTGACCGTGAGATTCTTCGTGATATTCGTAAAGCAGCTCCTTGGCAGGCTCGTTGGGACTACAACGGTTGGCAGAGAATTGGTACTCCATCAACTGTTTATACACAGAAAGACTGGAACCAGACTCTTATGACTAAGATTAACATGATTTCGGCACAGATTCAGAAATCTACACTTCGTGGTGGAGCCAACTTCATCGTTGTTTCTGCTGAAATTTCAGCTGTATTGAATGACCTTGAATACTTCCACGTAACAGATGCAAGTGCTGAGAGTGAGCAGTACAACATGGGTATCGAAAAGATTGGTTCGCTCCAAGGTCGTTACCAAGTTATTGTTGACCCATATGCACCACACTGGTCATTGATTATGGGACATCACGGTACATCACTTCTTGACACAGGTTACATCTATGCACCATATATTCCTATGGCTTTGACCCCAACGATGTACAACCCATTCAACTTTGCTCCAGTAAAGGGGATAGCAACTAGATATGCTAAGAAGCTTGTGAATAACCGTTATTATGGTGCCATCAAGTGTGATGGTCTTGTACATTGGGACATCAACGAACTTCGTTAATCTATTGATTATTAAGTATTTATAAAAATGAGAGATTTTTTGAGAGTTTCTGATTTAT
>ERZ842401.1210-NODE-1210-length-37645-cov-9.169859_pt1 | contig 37645 bp, 40 predicted proteins | sample MGYA00521270_ERZ842401 | MGnify/ENA primary metagenome ERZ842401 (study PRJEB31892, sample SAMEA3878208) | bioreactor metagenome | biome: Moose rumen | place: Sweden | collected 2011-10 | study: EMG produced TPA metagenomics assembly of the PRJEB12797 data set...
AGCGTTAATAATTGGGCAGCTGGCTCTTCAATTAATACTGGCGATGGTAATGACAGTGTTAATAATCAGGCGGCTAATTCTTTGATTGATACCGGTGCAGATGATGATTATATTTATAATTCGTCAGTTTCAGCAAGCACTACAATTAATACAGGCGCAGGCAAAGACAGCGTTAATAATTGGGCAGCTGGCTCTTCAATTAATACTGGCGATGGTAATGACAATGTTACAAGTACTGCAAACAATGTCAAAATTTATTGCGGTTCTGGGAACGATTCTATAAGAAATGGCGTGGCTTTAAATGGAGTTATAACCAAAATTCAAAATATAACGATAGATGGCGGCGAAGGCGCAGATACTATACGCAATTTTTACGCTGAAAAAGTTTCAATTAATGGTGGAAGTGGTAAAGATTCTATTTATTCCGGCTATATTTATGATGGCGTTGCATACGGAGATAATGTTACAATAAGCGGCGGTACGGACGCTGATTTTATTTCTATTTCCAGCGCAAGCAAAAATAACCTAATCATCTACAATAACGGTGATGGCAACGACACAGTATATGGACTTAATGAAGATGATACTTTGAAAATTACCGGCGCAAAATATTCAACACTGCAAAGCGGCAATGATATAAAATTTAGCGTTGGTAGTGGTTCAATTTTAGTTAAAAGCGGCGTAAATGTTGGATTCAAAACTATTGGAACTCTTCAAGCTGATCCAACACCTACCTTGCCAAGCGGTTGGAAATATGGCAACACAGCGAAAACGAATTTAACGGCAAGTGTAACATCAGCTGCGAATATAGATTTAACTCAAACTTATGGTAAAAGTGTTGTAAGTGTTGACGGCTCAAAAATCACAACTGCAAGAAGTTTTACCGGCAATGCAAAGGCAAACTTAATCAAAGGCGGAAGCGGTTCAGATACAATCAACGGCGGCGCAGGTAATGATACTTTGTATGGCGGTAGCGGTAACGATAAACTTTTTGGTGATGCAGGCAATGATAAACTTTTGGGAGAAATCGGCAACGATTCATTAAATGGCGGTGCAGGTAACAATACCTTAACCGGCGGCAAAGGTAATGATATTTTTATTTATGGCGGCGGAAACGACACAATCACAGACTATACCGCAGGTCAAGACAAAATAAAATTTAATGTTGCGATAACAAGTAACACTGTCAGCGGCTCAAATATCATTTTCAAAACTGCCAAAGGTAATGTTACAGTTCAAAATTGTAAAGATAAAAAAATAACCTTGATAGATTCAAGCGGTAAAGAAACTACAAAGATTTACCCTGAAAATCCGTTGCCAACAGGCTGGAAATACGGCAACACTGCCAAAACAAATATGACGGCAAGTATAGCCTCCGCTGCAAATATAGATTTAACTAAAACTTATGGTACAAGCGTAGTAACAGTTGACGGCTCAAAAATCACAACTGCAAGAAGTTTTACCGGCAACACAAAGGCAAATTTGATAAAAGGCGGAAGCGGTTCAGATACTATAGACGGCGGCACAGGCGCAGATATACTTTATGGCGGAAGTGGCAATGATAAAATCTATGGCAATACAGGAAATGACAAGCTTTACGGCGACGCGGGCAATGATTCACTTTATGGCGACACCGGAAATGACAGCTTGTACGGCGGTGCAGGTAACGATACTTTAACAGGCGGAACGGGTAATGACGTTTTCATTTACGAAGGCGGAAAAGACGTTATCACCGACTACACCGCAGGGCAGGATAAAATTAAAATTTCAAGCGGTAAAATTACTAATAAATCGTACAAAAACAATGACGTTGTTTTCACGATTGGAAGCGGTACTTTAACTGTTCAAAAAGCTAAGGGCAAAAATATTTCTGTCACGGATTCAAGCAACAAAACTCAAACTTATTCTAAAACTTTAGATTTAATGTACGACGATAATTTTGTTACTGATGAATTTGAAATTGATTCAATCACGGAAGAAAAAGTTGACGTTACAGAAATTCAAAATACTGACACTGCAACTTTTGCAAAGGACGAAAATATTTTAACTTACAGCGAAGACAAATAAATTTTAAAGAAAACTTATTTACGGCTCGTCGAATTTAAAGACGGGCTTTTTTTATTTGTTATTGCAAACAGATTTTTAAAATTGTAAAATATGAATAATCTGAAAAAATCAAACGAGGTGAAAATTAATGCCGCCAAAAAAAAATGTAGAGACAGAAAACGAAGTGCAGGCAACAGATACAAAAACCGTCGAAGTTGAAGGCGAAGTAACGCCAAAGCCCAAACGTACCCGCACTAAAAAAACTGTCGAAACTGAAGGCGAAACGATGGCTAAGCCAAAACGAACGCGCACTAAAAAATCTTCTGAAACTGAAGGCGAAAAGACATCTAAGCCGAAAACTACGCGCACTAAAAAAGCCGCAAAAAATGAAACTCCAAAAGAAATTCCGGCTGAAAAAATTGAAACTCCAATAATTAATCCAAATGACTATCAAAACAACGGCAAGGAAAAAATTTTTGCACTGGATATTGGAACGCGCAGTGTTATTGGTATTGTTGCCGAATTGGAAGAAAACGGCAGATTGAACGTCATTGCAACGCACAGGGAAGAACATAAAACCCGCGCGATGCTTGATGGACAAATTCACGACGTGCCGCAAGTCGCCGCCGTTTTAAGTTCAGTACGAACGACGCTTGAAGATAGAGTCGGACAACTGACAAGCGCGGCAGTTGCCGCCGCCGGTCGCGCACTCTACACCATGACTGCTGAAGCTGAAATGGAATTTCGCGGAATTATTACGCTTGAACACCAAAACAATTTGGACTTCGCAGGCGTTCAACTCGCGCAGGGGCAGCTTGCAAATTCTCAACTAATTTCTGAACAGACAAGTTATTATTGCGTCGGTTTCAGCGTCATAAGTTACGAACTTGACGGTATAACTTTGAAAAGTTTGGTAGGGCAACGCGGCAAACTTGCCAAAGTAAAAGTTATTGCAACATTCCTGCCGCGTCAAGTCATCGACTCAATGCAAAGCGCGTTAAGATATTCAAATTTAGATATGCGGGCTTTAACGCTTGAGCCGATCGCCGCAATAAATGTTTTAATTCCGCCGACAATGCGCCATTTAAATTTGGTGTTGGTTGATATTGGCGCGGGAACTTCCGACGTTGCAATTACAAAAGGCGGCGCGGTTGTAGCTTATGGAATGGTTCCAACTGCAGGCGATGAAATTACAGAAAATCTTTCACAAAAACTTTTACTTGATTTCAATGTTGCCGAAAATGTTAAACGCGCGGCGGCGGCAGGAGAAAACGGCACTTATACCGATATTTTGGGAATAACCAACGAATTTACCGCGCAGGAAATAATTGACGCCATTGACGACACTGTTAAACGTTTGGCTGAATCAATTTCAAAAACTATTTTAGATTTAAACGGCAATGAAAATCCTCAAGCAATTATGTTGGTTGGCGGCGGCTCCTTGACTCCAAATTTGCCAAAACATATTGCGGAAGTGCTCAATATGCCGCCAATGCGCGTTGGCGTTCGCAAACCTGACATTATCGACGGTATTACAAATATTCCGCCGGAGCTTTTTAAACCTGATGCAGTAACGCCGCTTGGAATTTTAAAAATTGCCACGATTAACACTTTGCACTTTTTGACGGTTTACATTAACGACGAAGAATTTGCACTTTTCCATTTTCAAAAATTAACTGTCAGCGACGCGCTTTTAAACGCCGGTGTACAGCTTAGAAAATTGAACGGCAAGCCCGGTCTCGGTTTAATGATAACGATTGAAGGCGAAAAACAATTTTTCCCGGGCAGTATGGGCGAAGTTGCAAAATTGATGGTTGACGGCGAAGAGGCAACTTTGGAAACGCCGTTACAAAATGGTTGCCATATCGAAGTTGAACCCGGCGCAGACGGCGAAACGCCCGTAATTCAAATTAAAGATATTGTTGAGGAGTTGCCGAGTTTAAAAATTAAAATCAACGGGCAAGAGCAACATATCACGGCAAAAATTATCGTCAATGGCGAAGTAAGTTTACCGGAAAGAACGCTTGTTGACGGCGACGATATTAGAGTTTCGATGCCAACGACTATTGGGGAAGTTTTACGCCTTGCCGGTTATTCTCCAACAGGGCAAAAAATTCGTTACAAACTCAACGGCAAAACTTTAAGTTACGTTTGCACGCCGCGTATTTTGATGAACGAAATGGAAGTTAAAATTTCTTTGCCCGTTCATAACGGCGACAATATCGAATACTTCCCGAATGACAGCCCCAAAGTTTCTGACGTGCTGAATATTTCTGGCGTCAGTGCGTCAGTTAAAATTTTCTATTCCGGCGATGAATATTATATCCCGACAATAACTGATATGGATTTGGTGGTAAACGGCAGACCCGGCAATTTGAACACGCTGATTAATGACGGCGCAAGAATCGAATACAAGAAACTTGAAAAGCGGGATATTACTGTTAGCGACGCACTTTTGGCAGTCGATTTCAAGCCGCCGAATCCTAAAAGCAGAATCAGTTTTGAAATTAAAGTTAATGGCAAGGACGCAGATTTTGCCGAGCCTATGCACGAAAATGACACGTTGGAAGTTATTTTAAAATCGCCGGACGGTACGGTTATTTCTTCAGATAGTGCTATTGAAATTCCAATGAATGGCGTTGGCGAACCTATGACGCCGGAAACTATTCAGAAAATTTCTGCTAAACGCAAATTAACTATAAATGATTTTATACGCAATGATTGATTTTATTGCAACTTTGTGCTATATTTCTTTAGGTTTTTCAATGAAATTTTAATTCAGGGAGGTTTTACTCTTGAAATTTTTAGAAAAGTTAAAAGCTCGCAAGTTGTCAAAAACTTTGGCAGCAGTTGTAGCAGGTGGAGTTTTATTTTTTGGTGCAGGAAATTTAGCTGAAGCTGACAGCAATGCAGACTTTGCATTTAGACAGGCGTACCTTTCAGTTTCGCAAGATAACCGCGACTTTGTTCAAAACATTGACTTTTTCGGTACAACTTTCCATGCTGACATCAACACTAAGGGAAATATCCTGCGCGACGGCACTATGCAAATGAGCGGTTTATTTAACTGGGCTTATACTAATCCTACAAACAATCTGACTACCAATCAAAATATACCGTTTTACATTACGCAAGGCAACGAAGAAATTACGCTTTACGTTCAGCGCAACGGTAAATGGAGCAGATTTTCATTGCCGGGAATCCCTTCAGGTTTTGCAAACGCTTTAAAATCCAATGACATTAACACTTTGCAAGAAAATTTAAAAGCTGTAAGACACGTTGAACTTTTCAGAGAAAGCAACGCGCAACAAATTTTCAACATAACTTTGGACGGCAGATATCTTGCACAACTTATGGACAAATACAGCAGCAATCAAAATAATTCCGGTCTTTCATCTGCTGAAATTGCCTCTCAAGCAAATTTCTCCCGCAACCTTCAAGCCGCGTTGCAAAAAACTGATGTAGTTTGCACGTGGACAGTTGACAAAACTAAAAATCGCACGGTAACCGCCGTTTTTGATTTTACTGAACTTATGCGCAACTACGCCAAAAATATCCTTAATGAATCCGCTGCCGGTACAATCGTTTTAACCGACGAAGAAAGAATGTTAATGGATACAATCGGCTATTACAGCGAATTTCATTACGCAGTGAGTTATTCAACTGAAGAAAATTCAACGGCAAACTACGCGCCGTCTTCCGCCGCCAGAAAAGCCGCTTTAAACAATAACATTTTCCAAGATTTACTTAGTGATATGACTTCAACTGTCAGGAGAAGATAATACTGATTGAAAAAATAATTTGCCCGTCGTCTTCGGTTGAGTTTTTCAACTTGACTTTGGGCGAAATGAAATTTTTTAAACGATTTAAATAAAGTTTCAAAGCGTCCGGCGATTCTGTAACTCCTTCGAGTTCAAAAGTTTCGCCGGTCGTTTTTATTTTGTCCAGAATAATTTTGCCGTCAAAAATTTTGCCAATTTTAACAAGTGCGTTTAAATTTTTGGAATTTATATTTTGCTTAGAAATTGCCGCGTCAAATTGCTTTATTTGGGCTGTATCAGCGTCGAAGTTGCTTTTTAGTAAATTGTATTCATCTTGAGCGTTGAAACGATTATGAGCCGTTTCAGCGCGTGTAGCGGCGTGGTAATAATCGTGTCCCAACTTTGCTGAAAATCCTGCAAGCGCAATAAAAAATATTGCCGCCGCTGTCAATGCAATTCTTTTAAAATTCCACGTCGAAATTTTTGCTGAAAAAAAGTTTGGCGATTTATTATTTTTGACAATATCGACGGCGAAAACTGCGCGGTTAAATGGAGTTGGCGGGCGGTCTTCGTCAGCTAAAATTTTTGGAAATTCGGTAATGGCGCAAAGTGTCAGCGAACTTTTTTCAAAGGCGGAAATATATTCTTCGACAATCGACACAGGCAACGCCTCCATAAAAATTTCTTCTCCAACTTTAATTGAAGTATACCGCGCCTCTTTTCCGACGTTTGCCGTTGCCCAAATTTTTACCGCGTTTTTAATTTCGGATTCCGGAATATTTTTAAATTCAGTTTGAAAAGTAGCCGCTGTACCGTCGCGCAGAATTAAACCAACTCTAGAAATTTTCCAAGCGCGTTGATCGCAAATCAGTTTAATTTTTTCTGCAAGCTGTTCAATTTGAGTACTTTTATTGTTTAAATCAATTTCAAAAGTAAATTCGGCAATTTCTAATGTGTCAGTCAATCGCGCCAAAAATATTTTATCTTCGTCGTGGTAGACGCCCAAAATTTCGCCCAAGTCTTCACGAAAAAAATTTATTAAATCCATTGCCCGCCTCCATTAAATTTTTTTTATGATACAATCGCCATTCCAAAAAATCAATATAAATGAAAAATCCCCGCCAATTTTCAGCGGGGGATAATTTCAGCTTGCAACTTGTAAATTTTTCTTGCGAAGTCGCGCAGGTTTAAATTTTTTCAATTCTTCTTTTGAGATTGGCGGAATGTCGCTAAAATCTATTTCTTCGTCAGGGAGTTGACGAATTTTTTTAATTCGGTTAAATTGTTCTTCGCTGACTTCAACGCCATTAATAATAAAATTGTTCATAATATCTATTCACCTCATCTTTAGTGGCAGTTCGCGCTGAAATAATTCTATTTCTGTCTCCGCGTTCAGTATAAATTACCGTCAAAATTTTATCAACTCTGCCAATAGCCTTTATTCGGTCTTCGTCTTCGCTGTGAATTTCATCATAATCATCAATTAAATTTTCATCGAAAAATACCAAAACGGCATCCTCAAAATAAATTCCGTGCTTTTTATAATTTTTTTCAGCTTTTTCAGAATCCCATTCAAATTTATATTCGCCAATTTCAAAATCTACGTTCAAAATATCACCTCGGAAAGATTTTTTCAACGTTGAAAATATTTTTCCTTCAAAGCAGGTAAAACATCAAAATTTCAAATATCTTTGCAGAATTTTTTAGAAAACTCTAATATTTTGTTGACGCCAAAGAATAAATTTGCTAAACTAAAAATAAAATTCAGGAAAGGATACAGTTTTTAGTTGACGGCACTTGAAATTTTGTACGTGTAGTTGTGATAAAATTTCTGACTGTCAACCTTGCTCCTTCTGTTTTCGACGGCAGGAAATTTAACGAGGTGGTTACTGTGAGTTTTTTAAATTTGCCGAATATACCAAACATACCGAAAATCAGAAATTGCTCCAAGTGCGGAAAAATTTTTACAGCTATGAACGGCGAAAAAGTTTGCCGCGACTGCGTACAAAAAGAAAAAGACTTTGAAGAAAAAGTTGTTCAATATATCCGCGATAACCCGGGCAGTTCAATGAAAGAAGTTATGCAGGCAACTGGCGCAAATGATAAAATGATGAAGCGCATGATGAAAGAAGGAATTTTTTCACCTTCGGCAGGTGCTAAGGTTGAAGGCGCAACTTATCCTTGCATGAAGTGCGGACGCCCAATCACTCATGGAACTTACTGCATGGACTGCCTCAGCAAACTTAGAACGCAAACTAAAAAAGCCGCTGAAGCTATGCAAATTCGTATCAAGGAAGATCCCAAAATGTCAACGATTGAACGCCTAGACCGACTTGCCGAAAAAGAATTTGAACGCGAAAATCGTTTAAGCGGAATTAAACGCAATTTTTCAAGAGGTATGTTTAAAGATCGTTGAGGTATCGCCGCAATGATTCAAGATTTATTAAAAAAATGTCAACTTTGCCCGCGAAATTGCAAAGTTAATCGCACTGAAAAAACTGGATTCTGTGGAGCCGGTGAAAAAATTCGTGTTGCACTTGTCAGCCTTCATGAATGGGAAGAACCCTGCCTTGTTGGCAAAAATGGCGCGGGTACAGTTTTTTTTTCACATTGTAATTTAAAATGTGTCTATTGCCAAAATTTTAAAATCAGCAGTGAAGGTTACGGGAAAGAAATTTCTGTTGAACGTCTGGCAGAAATTTTTTTGGAGCAACAAAAACGCGGCGCGGCTAATATCGAACTTGTTACGCCGACGCACTATGTACCGCAAATTTGCGCCGCGCTTGATATTTCAAAAATGCACGGCTTGAAAATTCCAATCGTTTACAATACAAATTCATATGAAAACGTATCGACGCTTGACTTGTTAAAAAATCGCGTCGATATTTTTCTTCCTGACTTAAAATATTTTGATAACGAAATTGCAAAAACTTTTTCAAATGCGCCGAATTATTTTCAAGTGGCAACCGCCGCAATTACAAAAATGTTTGAACTTGTTGGGGAAAATAAATTTGATTTTTATGGAAATATGACGCGCGGCGTTATCGTTCGCCATTTAATCTTGCCGAATTTTCGCCGTGACAGTATGAAAATTTTGGATTGGCTCAAAAAAAATTTCGGCGATAAAATTTTTATCAGCTTGATGAATCAATACACGCCGCTTTTTCGTGCAAGTCAATTCAAAAAGATAAATCGTCGCCTTACAACTTTTGAATATGATTCAGTTGTAAATTTTGCGGTTGACATTGGAATAAAAAATTGTTACATTCAGATTGGAAAAACTGCCGACGAAAAATTTGTACCGAAATTTGACGGCGGCGGAGTCAAGGAGGGTTGAAAATATGAATGCAGGAATGGTTTTCCCGGAAAAATTATTGGGGCTTGCCGCAACAATTCGCCCCGCAGATATTTTAGAAATTTTACTTGTTGCAATTATTTTTTATAAACTTTACGCAATGATTGAAGGAACACGCGCAATAACCCTCGTCAAAGGTATTTTGGTCTTATTCATGATAAATTTTTTTTGCAACGTGTTCCAATTAAATTTACTTTCGTGGATTTTTGAAAAAGTTATGACGTGGACATTTATTTTAATACCGATAGTATTTCAGCCGGAAATTCGTCGTACACTTGAAAGGCTTGGGCAAAGCAGATTTTTCTTCCATGAAAGAATTTCGCTTGACGAGGCGGAAGCTAATAAAGTGGTTGAAGAAATTGTTAAAGCGGCGAAGTCACTTTCTGCCACAAAAACCGGCGCACTGATTGTCATTGAACGCACAATGGGTTTAAATGATGTATGTGCAACCGGAATTAAAGTTGACGCCGCAATAACGGCTGAATTGATAGGAAATATATTTTTTGTAAATACGCCATTGCACGACGGCGCGGCGATTGTTCGCGGAAAAAGACTTTACGCGGCAGGTTGCCTTTTACCACTTACTGAAAAGCCGGGACTTTCAAAAGAATTGGGTACACGTCACAGAGCGGCTATTGGAATGTCTGAACAGTGCGACGCGCTTATTTTGGTTGTAAGTGAAGAAACCGGTACAATTTCAATCGCAGAAAATGGAAAATTGACGCGCCATCTTGACGGCGATAAAGTGGCTGAAATTATTCGCCCGGCGTTTGCGCATCCGCACAAAAATTCGCTTGGCGATCTTTTACTGAAATGGAGAAATCAAGATGTTGGAGCAAATTAAAAATACTTTTCGGCGGAACAAAATGCAAAAAATCGTAGCGTTAATTTCTTCAACTGTGCTATGGTTTTACGTGATGGATACGCAAAATCCAATTATTAACGGCTCGTATGAAGTGCCGCTTTCAATGTCGAACACGCCGCCGAATTTTAAAGCGGTTTATCGTGAACAGACGGTTCAAATTAAATTGAGTGCGCCGCGCTCCTACTTTGTAGATTATGGACCCGGCAATATTCGCGCCTTCGCAAATTTGCAAAATTATTCTGCTGAAGGTGAATATGAAATTCCTATTGAGGCGTCATTTCCCAAAGGCTTTGAGCTGGAAAGTTTGACGCCGAATATAATTCACGTGCAACTTGATCCGTTCATTGAAAAGCAAATGGAAGCAAGAGTTCTTATAACGGGTACACCTATTGAAAATTCTGTTGTGAAGGATTTAAAAAAGTCGTCAGAAAATGTAACGCTGATTGGACCCAAAAACGCTGTCAACCGTGTAACGCGGGTAATGGGCTACATTGGATTGAATAACAATGCAGAAACTTTTGATATTTTAGTGCCAATGACGGCGATTGACGAAGACGGGCGCGAAGTGCGCGGCGTTCGTGTTGCACCGTCAGCAATTACCGTAAACGTTCAAATTGAAAGTGAACTTATCAAAAAAACTGTACCGGTTACAGCAGATGTTATTGTTCCTGAAGGTCGGGAAATTGAACAGATAATCGTTGCGCCAAAAACTGTTGACATTGTCGGACGTGAAGAATTTGTAAACGCTGTAGAGTCAATTAGCACGGAGCAACTTTCTTTTAATGTCAACGCCAAAACTTTTATTGGAAAATTGCGGCTTGTCGTACCGGAAGGCGTGACGCCCTCTCAAGGCGAAGTTGATGTTACTTGCAGATTCAAGGAGTAATTTTTTTGAAAGTACGAATAAAAAATATTTCGGTAGATTTACACGACGACAGAGATTTAACAGAAATTGCGGCGGCGTATTTGAAAATTGACACGGAGAAAATTAATAGCGTTAAAATAATTCGCAAGGCGGTAGATGCGCGGCGTTATCACGGAGCGGGAATTAAATTCAATTATATTTTGGACGTGGAATTTGACGGCAAAATAAATTTGGCGCGTGATAAAAATCTTGAAAAAATTCCTGCAAAAAATAATTTTAACGTTGCCAAACTGCCGAAAAATTTAAATTACAATCGCCCAATAGTTGTAGGTTTTGGTCCTGCGGGAATGTTCGCCGCTTTAATTTTGGCTCGCGCAGGACTGGAGCCAATTATTTTTGAACGTGGCGGCGATATTGATTCACGGGCGGCGGCAGTTGAAAAATTTTTTAGTACAGGCGAACTTGATAAAAATTCAAATGTACAATTTGGCGAAGGCGGCGCGGGAACTTTTTCTGACGGCAAATTAACGGCGCGTACAAATGATATTTTGGTTGACTTTGTACTTGAAACTTTCGTAAAAGCGGGCGCACCTGAAGAAATTTTGTATCTGCAAAAACCGCATATTGGTACAGATAAATTACGTGATGTTGTAAAAAATATTCGCCGTGAAATTTTAAATTTGGGTGGGAAGATTTATTTCAATTCGCAAGTTACAAACTTAGAATTTGACGCGAGCGGCGCAGTTACGGCGGCGATTGTCAACGATTCTGAAAGATTTTTGACGGACGCAATTTTTTTAGGCGTGGGACATTCTGCGCGTGATACTTACGAAATATTAAACAGTCACGGCGTGGCGATGGAAAGTAAAGCGTTTGCAGTAGGCGTTAGAATTGAACACCCGCAGGAATTTATAAATTTTGCACAATACGGCGAAGATTTTAAAAATCCAAAATTGCCTGTTGCAGATTATTTTTTGACTTACAAAGATATTGAACACGGGCGCGGCGCGTATAGTTTTTGTATGTGTCCGGGCGGCGTGGTAGTTGCGGCAACTTCAGAAATTGGCGGCGTGGTTACAAATGGAATGAGCAATTTTTTGAGAAATTCCGGCGTGGCAAATAGTGCGTTGCTTGTAACTGTTGATAAAGCTGATTTTAAAAATTTCGGCAATGACGTTTTAAGCGGCGTTCGTTTTCAGCGGCACTTTGAAAAATTGGCGTTTGAATTGGGCGAGAAAAATTATTCTGCGCCTGTTCAAAGTGTCGGCGATTTTCTGAATGGTCGCGCAGATTGTAAAAATTTTTTGGTTAATCCAACTTATCCGCTCGGCTACAAAATTGCTGACTTGAATAAATGTTTACCGGCTGAAGTTTCTGCAACTTTGAAAGACGCGCTGAAATTTTGGGACGGTAAAATAAAAAATTTCGCCGAGTCAAATATTGCAATGACGGGCGTTGAAACTCGTACAAGTGCGCCTTGCCGAATCCTGCGCGACAAAGAAAATTTTCAATCTGTCAGTAACGCGGGAATTTATCCCATTGGCGAAGGTGCAGGATACGCGGGCGGGATTATGAGTTCAGCTATTGACGGTATTAAATCTGCACAAACTTTTTTAAAGCAGTTTCAAAACTGAAAACTTATTGTAAACAAAAAAACGCCGTGATATTTCATCAAGGCGTTAATTTTTTTAGCACCAATTTTTACTTTGGGATTTATACAATTTTTTCTATTTCATCGTTTTTAAAATACTCCGTAATATCTGTTCCTTCAGGAACTAAAATTATAAAATTTTTTTCCTTTAAAAGGTACGCCTCTAATCTGTACTTGAACGCCGGTGATATTTTTGCCAAAATTCCGGCGTTTAAATCAGCATATTTCACATCAACTTGATGATTAAATTCCGTTACTTCCTGTTTTGTAACATACATTGCTTCTTCAGGAGTATATGTGTTGCCTACCCATACAATACTATTTCCATTTTCACCGACCGATACAATAGTTTCGTTCAATCTTTTAAGAAATACTTCATAACCATTAGTCTCCCATTCATAAAATCCGATTGGCGTTGGTGGTTTTGGCTTTTCTTCTTCAAAAAGTAATTCACCCATTAAAACTACATGGGATATAACCCCTGCAATCGCTATTCCTATTCCAGTAATCAATGCTTTTTTAAAACTAAAGTCAAGAAGAAATTCCCATTTATTATCCCAAATATACGTCAAAATATACTCTATGTAGTTTTTATAATTTTTCATAATGAAGCCCTTCATTTTTTAATAATTCAATAATAGTGTCCGAAAAAACAAAAGAAACAACATATTTTTTAGGAATAATGTTGTTTCTTCAACTTAAATTACATATTGGAAAAATTTATCTTCAGCCGGAATGTACAACAACATAAGAATTTCTGACATTGAACATTGCGATTTAATTTTTTCTGCATACTCAATATCACGTGATGAAAGTTTTTCCGCGCCTTTAGGATGAGTATGAACAAATCCAATAAAAGAAATGTTTTCTTTTGCCCAATTTTGAATGACAGCGTTTAATTTTTGCACATTAGGAATATACCGCAATTTTGTTGTAATACCGGTTGAATCATTATAAAATTTCGTTACAATACGATTTTCATCAATACCGAGAATACCGCCGACTTCAGGAACACGTAAATTTTCTCTAATGGCATCAATTACTTTACTATTGATTCGGATTTTATTTTGGACAGTACTTAAATCCATTTTCAGACGTTCAAATTGCCGTTGAATAAATCTTCATTGTACTTAGTTATTGCTCTATAAGCCCATATCATACAAATAAGATTTACAAGCGGCACTGTGATGAAAAGGCTAATTCCGAGTGTCATAAAACCGGCTATTGCAAATATTGTATCTAAAATAGCCATAATGACGCCGCCAGTTATCGTTGCATAAAAAAGCCCAATGGGACCAAGCACTAAAGTTAAAATCAATCCGAGTCCAACACTTTTAGGCGAACGTGTTACAACGTATTGGCGATTTTGATTTTGATTTTCGTTCATTTTACTTGAACTCTCCATGCGAACATTCATCCGTAGGTTTCATCCATTTGCGACGGTAGCCGCACCAAACTTCTTTACGTTTAGAATCGTATTCGCCGAATTTACAGTCTGCACAGCAAACATACCCTGCAAATTCGCCTTCAGGGAGCTTTACCGAAACAACATTCTTCTTTTCAGTATTTTCCATAAAATATCAACCTCCAAAAATACCACACATTTGTAAAAATATCTTTTATTTAAGGCTACAGGTGAATATCTCACTGCTTACTTTAAGTATTCAAGTGAACAATTATCTGTGGAATCCATCCATTTGCGACGGTAGCCGCACCAAACTTCGCCACGTTTAGAATCGTAATCGCCAAATCTGCAGTCTGCACAGCAAACATACCCTGCAAATTCACCTTCAGGGAGCTTTACCGGAACAACATTCTTCTTTTCAGTATTTTCCATAAAATATCAACCTCCAAAATACTACACACTGTTAAAAACATTTTTTATTTAAAGCTGTAGGTAAATATCTCACTGCTTACTTTAAGTATTCAAGTGAACAATTATCTGTGGAATCCATCCATTTGCGACGGTAGCCGCACCAAACTTCGCCACGTTTAGAATCGTAATCGCCAAATCTGCAGTCTGCACAGCAAACATACCCTGCAAATTCACCTTCAGGGAGCTTTACCGGAACAACATTCTTCTTTTCAGTATTTTCCATAAAATATCAACCTCCAAAATACTACACACTGTTAAAAACATTTTTTATTTAAAGCTGTAGGTAAATATCTCACCGCTAACCAAAAATATTTTATAGCTATAGATATAAAATGTCAAGAAAAAATTTTTATCTATAGCTTGTACGAAAAATTTCAACACTAATTTATTATTACCATATAATAAAGGACGTGCTGTTATGAACAAAAAAGATTTAAATATAGCTATAGGTAAAAGAATCAGGTTACTTCGTGAATCTCAAGGAAAAACCAGAGATGTATTATCTGAAGAGGCTGACATTTCGCCGCATTTTTTATTTGAAATTGAAACAGGGCAAAAAAGTATGACTTCAAATACCATTATAAATCTTGCGAAGGCTTTAAATGTTACAACAGATTTTATTTTATTGGGCGCGGCTACGCCCACTGTTAAAGTTGCTCCATTGGTAAGACCTTCGCCGGTGGCAAAAATTGTTACTAATCTTGAAGGATTGCCGCCCGAACAATTAAATTTGGCTGAACAATTTATAGAAATTTTTTCGGTAGGTCTGCGAACAAAGCGAAAAGTTAAACGCTTGAGGTAATATTTTTTAAAATCAACGCGCCAACTGGACAAATTGCCGCTATTGCGTGCCAATCTTCAAGTTTATTTTCGTCGATAATAATTTTGCCGCGTTCAAATTTTATTCCGCCATTTTCACTTTCACTAACGCAAGCGGCGCAATGTACACAAATTTTTTCATCGTATTCAATCATAAAATCACCTACTAAAAAACGCCCCTTTTCTAGGGATTAGGGGCTAGAGATTAGGGAATTTTTTAATTTAAAAATTTCAAACTAAAAAAACGCCACGACAATTCGAGGCGTTCATTTTTTATTTCAAAATCAGATGAATTTTAAGTGCCGATTATTTTAATTAAGTTTCAGATAAAAATTTCTAAAACCTAATCTCTAAAACCTAACACCTAAATTACATCATACCGGGCATACCACCCATTGGGGGCGGCGGAGGTGTAGGTTCAGGTTTATCTGCAACCAAAGTTTCAGTTGTCAAAACCATAGCTGCGATTGACGCCGCGTTTTGAAGTGCGGAACGTGTAACTTTCGCAGGATCTACGATACCGGCTTTAATCATATCGACGAAATTATTTGTAAGTGCGTTAAATCCAACGCCTTTATCAGCTTTCTTAACCGCGTCAACAATTACGCTGCCTTCTTGTCCGGCGTTTTGTGCAATTTGGCGAACAGGTTCTTCTACTGCACGTTTTACAATTTCGACGCCAACTTTTGCATCGCCGTCAAGTTTAATATCGTCAAGCGCAGGAAGAATATCAATAAAGGTTGTGCCGCCGCCTGCAACAATACCTTCTTCAACAGCCGCACGGGTTGCGTTGAGGGCGTCTTCGATACGGAGTTTCTTTTCTTTCATTTCAACTTCAGTAGCCGCGCCAATTTCAATGACTGCTACGCCGCCCGCCAATTTTGCAAGGCGTTCTTGAAGTTTTTCTTTGTCGAAATCGCTTGTAGATTCGGCAATTTGTTTCTTAATTTGTGCAACACGCGCCGCAATAGCATTTTTATCGCCGTTGCCGTCAACAATGGTAGTTTCTTCTTTGGTTGAGCGAATTTGACGCGCTGTACCTAAATCTTCAAAAGTTACGCTTTCAAGTTTGCGTCCAACTTCTTCACTGATAACATTGCCGCCTGTCAAAATTGCAATATCTTCAAGGTTAGCTTTTCTTCTGTCGCCGAATCCAGGAGCTTTAACTGCAACTGCTTTGAATGTGCCACGAAGTTTATTTACAACGATTGTTGCAAGTGCTTCGCCGTCAACGTCTTCAGCGATAATTGCAAGCGGTCTGCCCTGTTTTACAATCTGTTCAAGAATTGGCATAATGTCAGCGATTGAGGAAACTTTTCTGTCAGTAATCAAAATGTAAGGATCGTCAAGGACAGCTTCCATTTTGTCAGCGTCAGTAACCATGTACGGGGAAATATAGCCTTTGTCGAATTGCATACCTTCAACAACTGTCATATTAGTTGTCATAGTTTTGGATTCTTCAACGGTAATAACGCCGTCTTTGCCGACTTTTTCCATAGCGTCAGCGATAAGGTTACCAATTTCTTCATCGCCGGAAGAAATGGCGGCAACTTGTGCGATAGCGTCTTTGCCTTCGACTTTTTGCGAAGAGTTTTTAATTTCTTCAACGAGTCTTTTTACAGCGGCTTCAATACCTTTTTTGATAATCATAGGATTTGCGCCGGCTGCAACATTTTTCATACCTTCACGAACGATAGCTTGTGCAAGCAAAGTAGCGGTAGTTGTACCGTCGCCCGCAACGTCATTTGTTTTGGTTGCAACTTCTTTAACGAGTTGTGCGCCCATATTTTCAAAATGATCTTCAAGCTCAATTTCTTTTGCGATTGTTACGCCGTCATTTGTGATTGTGGGTGCGCCGAATTTTTTTTCTAAAACAACATTGCGTCCCTTTGGACCAAGTGTAACTTTTACAGCATTAGCAAGAGCGTCAACACCGCGACTAAGAGCGCGGCGGGCGTCTTCGTTAAACAAAATTTCTTTTGCCATTTATAAATTTCTCCTTCGTCGAAATTTTAGGGGCTAGGGATTAGGGGTTAGGGACTAGAGAAAAATCCCTAGCCCTTAGCCCTTATTCCCTAATCCCTAATTAAAGAATTGCCAAAATATCGCTTTCACGAATTACCAAATATTCTTTATCGTCCACTTTGACTTCGCTGCCCGCGTATTTGTTGAAAAGGACATCTTCGCCAACTTTGACTTCAGGAACTGCGCGAGTGCCATTGTCTAAAAGTTTGCCCGTACCAACTGCAATAACTTTACCTTTTTGCGGTTTTTCCTTTGAAGTCTCCGGCATTATAATACCGCTTTTAGTCTTGAGTTCGACTTCAGCGACTTCAATTACAACTCTGTCTCCGAGTGGTTTAATCATATTATCTAGCCTCCCAAATGATTTACCATTAACTTTCAACCGTTCGGCTGAAAACTGCTATATCATAATTCCTTTTCGACAAAATGTCAAGGTTTTAAAAATTTGGCAATGGAATTAGTTTTTTTCTGTAAATACAATGAAGGGAATATTAAAAGGTACGTCGAATAAACAAGTTTGAAATTTTTTTTGGAGATGATTCAATGGCAGTTAGAATTACAAATACAAGATACTATCCAAAATACCATATTGCCGCGCCCGGCGGCTGGATCAACGATCCGAATGGTTTTTGTTATTTTAAAGGCAAATATCACCTTTTTTATCAATATCATCCGCATTCTACGCAATGGGGACCTATGCACTGGGGACATGTCGTCAGCGACGATTTGATTAACTGGAGTCATTTGCCTATTGCACTTGCGCCGGTTGATGGTTGTGACCGTGACGGTTGTTTCAGTGGCAGTGCTATTGAAAAAGACGGGCAACTTTATCTTTTCTATACAGGACACCTCAACACGCCGGAAAATCCTGAAGGTTTCAGACAAGTTCAAAATTTTGCAGTTGGTGAAGACGGCGTACACTTTTCTAAGTCTTTAAACAATCCGGTTATTACCGTTCCTGAAGATGAAGAAATTCATCGCGCAGATTTCAGAGATCCCAAAGTTTGGAAAAATGAAGAAACCGGAAAATATTATATGGTAGTCGGTTCGCGTGTACCTGACAACGTGGCGGGGCAAGTTTTACTTTTTGAATCTGATGACTTGATTGAATGGAAATTTAAAAGCATTATGGCGCGTGTTGCAGGCAACGAAGGCTTTATGTGGGAATGTCCGAACTTCGCCAACGTTGAAGGACACGATATTTTAATGATGTCGCCGCAAGGTATTAAGCGCGAACTCAATAAATATATGAACGTCTATCAATCCGGCTACTTTATGGGAAATTTTGACTATGAAACGGGCGTTTTCACTCGTGGCGAATTTGAATTGTTAGATTATGGCTTTGACTTCTACGCGCCGCAAATTACCGAACTTCCCGATGGCAGAACGATTATGATTGCGTGGGCTGATATGTGGCAAAGTCCAATGCCGGAACAGGAAGACGGCTGGGCAGGTATGATGACTGTACCGCGTGAAATTCACGTTAAAGGCGGAAAACTTGTTACTCCACCTGTTAAAGAATTGGAAAAACTCCGCACTTCCAAAAAAGTTTACGAAGATTTGGCAATGTACAAGGCAACGAAACTTGAAGGCGTCAGCGGCGAAACTGGCGAATTGATTTTAGATATTGATTTAACTGAAACCAACGAATTTGAAATTTATCTGCGTGCCTCTGAAGATAAAACTCAAAAGACTGTACTTTCATATAACAAGGCGTTGGAAATTTTTAGAGTTAATCGTGATGAATCCGGCGCGGGTGTAGATGGTGAGCGTGAATGTACAATCGCCCCTGCCGACAAGATGAAACTGCAAATTTTCCTTGATCGTTCGTCGATTGAAATTTTCATTAACGACGGTGAAAAAGTTATGTCGCTTAGAGTTTATCCTAATGCAGATTCTACTGATATTGTTTTTGTACCGAAGGAAGGCGGCTTAAAAATCGACAGCTTGAATTTCTATGAATTGGGCGTCGGTATTCCGCAACCTGTTATTGATTAAAAATTTTTCCACAATAAAAATTAACTCCGGCTAAATTAGCTGGAGTTTTTTAGTTGCAGGAAATTATTTTTATGATAAAATATTTTAGAGGTGATATTTTTGACGTAGATTTTGAAATTGGCGAATATAAATTTGTTTGGGACGAAGAAAAAGCCAAAATTAACTGGAAAAAACACAAAGTGCGTTTTGAAGACGCGGTTTTAGTTTTTTTCGACAATAACAGATATGATGATTACGATGAATTTCACAGCGATTTTGAAGACAGAATTAAAACTGTTGGAAAAATTAATGGAATTTTAGCCGTAATTTACACTGAACGCGGCGATAGAAACAGAATTATTTCTGCACGCCAAGCGGACAAAGACGAGGAGGAACAATACTATGAACAATTTTATTATTAACGGCGTTGAAGTCAGCGAAGAACAGTACAATCGAATTAAAAATATGCGTAGGCTTTCTGACGATGAAATTGATTACAGCGATATTCCAAAAATTACCCGTGAAGAATGGCGAACAAAATTTAAACCTGCGCGACTTCACAAGAAAAATTTGAAAGTTGCAAGCTAAAGAATTATCCCCGTCGAAAATGGCGGGGATTTTTTTATTATAAAATTTTAAAATTTTTTCCATAAGTTGACGAAAACCCCTATTAAGTGCTAAGATTTACTTGCTAAGTTAAAACCACAGCACAACGTAGGAGTTTTCTATTTAGAAATTATAAACTCTTGCGCCTGTGCTGTCAATAAGAAAGGGCGCAGGTGTTTTTATGGAAGTTTTCGGAAGAGTTTATGGTATTGAATGTTTGATTAATCACAAAATTTATGTTGGAAAAACCATTCAGCCTTTGGAAAAGCGTATTCAAGGACACAAATGGGGAAAAAATCCCTTATCAGCAGAGCAATTCGCAAATACGGATTTGAAAATTTTGTGTACATTGTAATTGAAGAATGCGAAACGCCGGAAAAACTTAATGAGCGCGAAATTTACTGGATTGCTAAATTGAATTGCAAAAATCCAAATGATTATAATATGACTGATGGCGGCGAAGGTTGCTTAGGTTTTCATCACTCTGAAGAAACAAAAAAATATTGTCTTTGGCAAAAATGGGAAATCACTATACACTGGGTTATAAACATACGCCTCAAACAAGAGCTAAATGTACTGAACAAAATTTGAATCGTTCACCCAAAATATATGCAAAATCTTCTGCTACTAGTAAAAAATACAGATTTTATCCCAATCTTGAATCTGAACTTGAAAAAAATTTCATCACTCACAGGAAATTGGCGCGTCTTCTAAATTTACATCATTGTACATTGGACAGCAAATTACGCGGTCACATAAAATTTCAACCTGAATTAATGCAAGCCATAAAAGAAATTTTGAAAACCGAAATGAGCATTGAAGAATTATTTAAACACAAAGATTAATTAAATTTCAAGCGTCATTGCAATTTCTGAACAATTAGGAAAATGCGGGCAGTCCAAACAATCCCGCCACGTTTTTGGCGATAAAGTTTCCTTCGGTACAATTTCAAAACCTACGCTTTCAAAAAATTTTGTGTTATATGTCAATGTAAAAAATTTCTTGACGCCCAATTTTTTTCCGTCTTCAAGCAAACATTTTACAATTTCGCCGCCAATTCCATTTCTATGAAAATCTTTACTAACTGCTAAACTGCGAATTTCTGCAAGTTCAGCCCACGTACAATGTAACGCGCCGCAACCTACAACTTTGCCGCTTTCAACTTCTACTGCAACTACAAATTCCGGCAAAATTTCATACAGCGTGGAATAACTTTTTGACAGCATTAAACCTTCAGCCGCAAAATCGTTTATCAAATGAAAAATCGCCTCAACGTCGGCGAAAGTGGCGTGTCTGTATTCAAACAAATTTTTCAACCTTTCCAGTATGTGATATAATTTCAAAAAAATTTTGGAGGGGATTTTATGGCGGAATATTATTCAGCTTGCCCGCGTTGTGGCAGGACAAACTTTGGCGAAATTTTACATTGCAAGCGTTGCGGCACTGAATTTTGTACAAAGTGCATTGGTAAAAGAACTTTGCCGGACGGTACAAAATACGAATGTTGCCCGCGTTGCGGCGCAGAATTTGACGAAGACGACGATACAATTTATGTTGTAGTTACCGAAAAAGAAAACGCCCGTAACAGGTTTTAGGTTTTAGATATTAGGTGTTAGGGAATTTGAATTTTAAGCCTAACACCTAACACCTAATTTTGACGAAGGACAAATTTTATTCAGCGGACAATCTTTACATTTGGGACTGCGCGACGAACAAATTAAACGCCCGTGCCAAATTAACCAGTGATGCGCGTCAGCCCATTTTTCTTTTGGAATAATTTTCTGTAAGCCGAGCTCAACTTCAAGCGGGGTTGTACCTTCGGCTAATTTTGTGCGATTGGCAATTCTGAAAACGTGTGTATCAACTGCAATAGCAGGCGTCTTAAAAGCCACGCTTGTAACAACATTTGCAGTTTTTCTACCGACGCCCGGCAACTTTATCAATTCGTCAAAATCTGCAGGAACTTCGCCGCCGTAATTTTTTATCAGCATTTCACTTGTTGCCAAAATATGTTTAGCCTTCGCACGAAAATAACCGCACGGCTTTATAATTTCTTCAAGTTTAGTTTGCCCCAACGCTAAAATTTTTTCCGGCGTATTTGCTATTGGAAAAAGTTTCGCTGTTACAATATTAACGCGCTTATCTGTGCATTGCGCCGATAAAATTACCGCAACCAACAATTCAAAGACTGAATCAAATTTTAATTCGGGAATTGCGCCCGCGTAGGTTTTTTCTAAAATTTTTAATTCTTCAAGTCTGAAATCTGCCATTGCTAATCCTTCACTAAAAACAATTCCAAATACGGCAATTCTTTAAAGCCGAAATTTTTATAAAAGTTTAACGCCTTTAAATTTTCGTGTTCAGTTTCAAGTCGCAAAATTTTATCAGGATAAATTTCTTTGACGAACTCAATAAATTTTGAACCATAGCCACGCCCGCGATATTCCGACTCAATGAAAATATCTTCAATCCATATACATTCGCCGCCAAATTCGGTTGAGTAACTTTTGGCAAGCATACCATAACCAATAATTTCATCGTCAACGCAAAAAATAAATCCTTCAACAAAATTTGAGCCGCTGCTACAATTTTTAAAATTATCCTCAAAAATTTTTTCAGAGCCGTTGGTAATGACTAATGGCGAATTATAAAATTTCCGCATCATATTTATAAAAATTTCTTTGTCAGCGGCAGTAATTTTTCTGATTGTGAACATTTTAATTTGTCAAACTCCTAACAGGCGCGGGAATCCTGCCGCCACGCGCTATAAACGCCTCTGAACTGAAATTGCTTTTCACGGGAACAATAGGACAATATCCCAACAAGCCGCCGTATTCTACCACGTCGCCAACTTTTGCATTTGGTACAGGAATAATTCTAACTGCTGTAGTTTTGTTATTTATTACGCCAATAGCCGCCTCATCCGCAATAATACCGCTAATCGTCGCCGCGCTGACATCGCCCGCAACTGCAATCATATCTAAGCCGACGCTACAAACGCACGTCATAGCCTCCAATTTTTCAATCGTCAAACTGCCATTTTGTACAGCCGCTATCATTCCTTCATCTTCGCTGACAGGGATAAAAGCCCCGCTCAAGCCGCCGACGTGTGAACTTGCCATTAAACCGCCTTTTTTAACCGCGTCATTTAAAAGCGCAAGTGCGGCAGTTGTACCGGGTGCGCCGCAACTTTCCAATCCCATTTCTTCCAAAATTCTTGCAACTGAATCACCGACAGCGGGAGTTGGAGCTAACGACAAATCGACAATCCCAAATTGAACGCCTAACCTGCGCGACGCCTCCTGCGCTACAAGTTGCCCAACGCGGGTAATTTTAAACGCAGTCTTTTTAATCGCCTCTGCAATTTCAGTAAAATTTGCGCCTTTTAAATCTTCAAGTGCGTGCTTTACGACGCCGGGACCTGAAACGCCAACATTTATAACTGTATCAGCCTCGTTGACGCCGTGAAACGCACCCGCCATAAACGGATTATCGCTTGGAGCATTTGCGAAAATTACTAACTTTGCACAGCCAATAGCATTTTTATCCCGTGTCAATTCGGCGGCACGTTTGATAACTTCGCCCATTTCTCTGACGCAGTCCATATTTATACCGGCTTTAGTTGAGGCAAGATTTATCGAACTGCAGACTAAATCAGTTGACGCCAACGCTTGAGGAATTGACTCAATTAAAATCCTGTCGCCTTGCGTAAAACCTTTTTCAACCAGCGCAGAAAAGCCGCCAATAAAATTTACGCCAACTTCTTTTGCGGCTTTGTCCAAAGTTTCAGCTATTGGTACGTAACTTTCAGTTTTGCAAGATTCAGCGGCAATGGCAACCGGCGTAACTGAAATTCTTTTATTGATAATTGGCACGCCGTATTCAGCCTCTATATCTTCGCCCGTCTTTACCAAAAATTCAGCCGTCTTTGTAATTTTATCGTAAACGTTGCGGCAAAATTCGTGTAAATTTGGATGAGCACAATCGCGCAGAGAAATTCCCATCGTTATTGTACGAACGTCTAATTTATTTTCGGTTATCATTCGGTTAGTTTCTAAAATATCTTCAATGGTTATCAAAAAAATTTCGCCTCCATAAAATTTTTTCAATTCTATCAAAAAGCTTTTCAATGTCAAGAAAACTTTGATAACTAATTACTATAAAATATATTCAAATAAAGAATTTTCATTTTTAGCGCGGCGTTATTAAAATATATGAAGTTTTTCATATACGAAGGGAGATTTTTTAATGTCACAACCTGTAACGACGAACCCGCTCATAATTATGTGCATAAATATGACGGTTGTTTTTGTCGTGTTAATATCTTTAAGTTTTTTGATTAAGCTGATTCATATGATTGACCCGACGAAAGAGCCGGAAGTTAAAGACGCGGGCGGCGGCGAAAACGAGGCGGCTAAAGAAACTGCGGCGATTGTTGCAAGATTGAAAGAAAATCCTGCACCCATGCCTGAACCCGTAATTGAGGAAGGTATTTCGCCGGAAGTTATCGCTGCAATTTCTGCGGCTATTGCTTGTTGCGGAATTTCCGGACAAGTTCGCGCAGTGCGTGTTGTAAATCCTAACCGTTCAGCGTGGCGACAAAACGCCCTTACAAGCGGATTGACGAATGTTTGAGGAGGTAATTTAATTGGAATTTTTTAACGCCTTTGCAGTATCTCTCCAAGCAGTTTGGAATGACAGCGGCTTTTCAGCTTTTACGCCCGGCAATGGTATTATGATTCTCGTTGGCTTAGGTTTGCTTTATATGGCGTTCGTAAAAGAATTTGAGCCGTTACTTTTGGGACCAATCGCCTTTGGTTGTATTTTGGCGAATTTCCCGAACACTGAATTTTTCGGCGAAGAAATGAACGTTATGAAAGCCATTCGTTTTGGTATCAACTATGAAATTTTCCCGCCGTTAATCTTTTTGGGAATTGGCGCAATGACTGACTTTGCTCCGCTTTTAGCAAGACCTTCAACTTTGCTTTTAGGCGCGGCGGCTCAAATTGGCGTTTTCGTTGCACTTGCCGGCGCAATGATTGTCGGCTTTGACATTAAAGAGGCGGCGGCTATTGGAATTATCGGCGGCGCAGATGGTCCTACTTCGATTTATCTTTCAATCAAACTTGCACCGCACCTTTTAGGCGCAATAGCGGTCGCGGCTTATACTTATATGTCACTCGTCCCAATGATTCAGCCGCCAATTATGAAGGCTTTAACTTCACAAAAAGAACGTGAAGTAGTAATGCAGGAATTGCGCACTGTCACAAAATTTGAGCGCGTAGTTTTTCCAATCGCTGTAACAATTTTTGTAAGTTTGTTACTCCCGCCAATTACAGCTTTACTCGGTATGTTGATGCTTGGTAATTTGTTCCGTGAAAGCGGCGTTACTGACAGACTTTCAGATACGGCGCAAAATTCGTTGTGCAATATCGTTACAATCTTTTTGGCAACCGGTACAGGTATGACAATGAACGCTGACGACTTTTTGAAGGCAGATACTTTGTTAATCATTTGCTTAGGTTTGGTCGCGTTTATGGGAGGTACTGCAGGCGGCGTTATTTTCGGTAAAATTATGTGCAGATTGAGCGGCTGGACGGTTAATCCGTTAATTGGATCGGCGGGCGTTTCTGCAGTTCCAATGGCGGCGCGTGTTTCTCAAATTGTCGGTATGAAGGCAAAGCCCGGCAATTATTTATTAATGCATGCAATGGGACCTAACGTCGCCGGTGTTATCGGTACGGCGGTTGCGGCAGGTACAATGCTTGCAATGCTAAAATAGCTTAATATAAAAACTTTTCAACGTCGTTGCAGAAATGCGGCGGCGTTTTTTTGTTTAGAAACTAAAAAAAATTTAAAATATAACTTGACAAACATAACACGGGGGGGGGTATAATATAAATGTAATAACTTAATTTTTTTATTGATTGGAGGAATTTAAAATGACTAGTTATCTTAGTACTTACGGAGGTAATAGTTGGGGAAGTTCCACGCAGCGCGGCAACGTGAATTCGGGATTTTTAAGCCTCGATAATGCCAATGAAAGACGTAGACTGCAAGAAGCCATGAGAAAAAATACTCAAACGCTCATTGATTCTGCAAACGCTGCAGACGCGTCAACTAAAACAACTACTTCAAGCACAACAACATCTTCAACTAAAACCTCTACCACAACCACAACTACAACAACGCCCACAACAACTACTTCAAGTACAACAACCTATTCAAGCACTACGACTCCTGCCAGTACAACAACTTATTCAACTACAACAACTCCTGTAGTTACAACTCCCGCAAGCACGACAACCTATTCAACTACGACAACGCCTACAATTACAACGCCCGCCGTTACAACGCCTGCAATTACATCAGCTTTAACACTTCCAACGCTGCCTTCACTTACGACAGATTTAAGCGCGTACAGTACAACTACACCTACAGCCACTACAACTTCAACCGCTACAACTCCAACGACTATTCCAAATGTAACCTCGTACAGTGCAACTACTCCAACTTCACTTACTACGCCTTTTGCGTTCAGCACATTTAATAATTTAATGTATTCGTTTATGAGCATGATGATGAGTATGGCTAATTTGTTTGGCGGCAATGCTTTACGCGCCGCCACTTCGCCTTTCGCCGCTAATACAATGATGAATTTGATAAATGGCGGTAATTATATTTCGGCGAATACAAACACGCTTGACAGCATTATAACGCCAAGCACTTTGGGCAATTCGGTCAGTAATGTAATTCCAAATGACTTAAGCAGCATTGGCAGTAGCGCAAATAATCCTGTAATTGCTCAATCAAGCGGCAGTACGACGGTATAAAATATTTTTAAAACGGACTTTATTAAAATTGAATTAAAAATTGGCGGCGGTATTTCAATCGTCGCTTTTTTGTTGTAAATTTTTATATTAAGATTTTATAATTTTCTGTACGCTTTCCATTAATTTAAATTTAGTAATGTTTGTGGTGATTTTTTGTTTTGAAGACATTAGCAATTAAATTTGTGGTATAATGAGGAAAATTTTTTTGGAGGCAGTTTAATGAAAAATTTTTTAAAAATTTTTCTTATCATTGAAATTTATTTGTTTTGTTCGGTTAATATCAGTTTTGCGGAAAGTTTGAAAATTACTTTGGAAGACGCAATAAATTTGGCACTGAAAAATAATCGAACTATTGAACAATCTGAAGATGACAGAGAGGCAGCGCGTTGGAATTTATCGGCAGTTCGCAGGAGTTTTGGTCCCAGTTTGAATTGGATCAGCAGCGCAAATAAAATTGGCGGAAGATTTTATAACGATTCGCGTGCAAGTCGCAGCCAATTTAATAGTTGGACTGAAGAACAAAAAATTGCTTCCGGTTACCAAATTGCTGATTTTCCGCGTTATGAATCAGAAACCTCAAACAGTTTAAATTTTTCATTTCCAATTTACAGCGGTGGAAGATTGGAATCTCAAAAAAAATCTGCCGAATACAATTTAAATTCTGCGGATTTAATTTTGGAAAATACGCGGCAAGAAATAAAATTTCAAACAACGCAGGCTTTTTATCAAGTTTTGCAGTACAATGATTTAATGAATGTTCGGATGGAAGAAATGATAAATCTTTCAGAGCATTTGGAAAATGTAAAAATTCAGTACGAAATTGGTACAGTTGCAATGTCTGACGTTTTGGCAACAAATGTTCAACTTGCAAACAGCCGACAAAATTATAATTCTGCACAAATAAATTTTGAAAACGCGGTTGCAACTTTGAACAATTTAATAGGTTTGCCGGTCGATACAAATTTGATAATGGATGGAGATTTAAAATATACGTCCTTCGATGAAGATGAAAATTTTTGTTTGGAATACGCGTTAAATCATCGACCGGACGGAATTGCAGCAAATTTTTCAGTAAAAAGTGCAGAATCTGCAGTTAATCAGGCAAAAGCCGGAACGCGACCAAATATTTCTGCCGTTGTAAGCGGCGCATTTTCCGGCGAAGGAGCATTTAAAGCGGATCATATAAAAGAACATTGGGCGGCAGGTCTGGAAATGAATTGGAATATTTTTGACAATAATGTTACTTCGGCGCAAGTAAAGCAGACAAAAATTTTGCAAAAAAAAGCTGAATCGCAAGAAAAAGAACAAATTGAAAAAATTAGACTGGAAGTTCACAACGCTTATACAAGTTTGAGAATCTCTGAAAAAAATGTAAAAATTTCTGAAGAAACAATCCAGCAGGCGCAAGAACAATATTTAATTGCTAAAATTCGCTATGAAGAAGGTGTTGACACAAATTTAAACGTAATGGACGCGCAGGAAAAGTTGACGCAGGCGCGAACAAATTATTTTTCCGCGCTGTATTTTTACAACACAAGCAAGGCGCAACTTGAAAAGGCAATGGGTATTCCAATAGTAATTGACGCCGCAATTTATAAAAAAGCGGTTGACGAAGGAAAAGTTTCCAAGAAAGCATTAGAGTTTTCAAAAGTTGAATAAATTTTCCGCAAAAAAAATCCTCCTTAATTGGAGGATAATTTTTTTATATATTTTTTTTGAAATTTTCATTACGGTTGGAATTTCCGGCTGCAACCACAAAATCTAATTCTTCGTCGCAAATTTTTTCCTCTGCCAACTGTTGAGCAAAACTTTTAAAATTTTTCAAGTTGTTTTGTCGTTGCCGTTTCAAAAGTTCTTTAAGTAAACTTTCTTTCACCTTGCTGAACATTGAATAATCAAATTCACGCAAACTTTTTTCTAAAATTTCTTCAGTCATTTCAATCACTCCTCAAAAGTTTTTCTGTTAAATTATATGCACCGGCTGCAAAATTATTACAAAAGATTCTTCAAAGTATTTTTTGAGCGTTTCAAAATTACGCTTACCGTGTTTGGTTTCAAATTTAAAATTTCTGCAATTTTGCGCGGCGGATAATTAAGCCAATAAGTCATCTCAATAATTTTTCTTTCGCGTTCCGGCAATTTTTCCAAAGCGGCACGAATTTTATTTTGAGTTTCTGCCTGTAAAATTTTTTTCTCCGGCTCTTCAAATTCAGGCGCGGCAGGATTAAAATTTTCGTCCCAAGTTTCTTCGTGTTCTCCGTGATAATTTTGAGAACGCCAAAACATTTTCATTTCATTCAGCGCAATTTGAAAAAGCCAAGTTGAAAAAGCCGCACGATTAGGATTATAACTTTGCAGATTCTCAAACATTTTCAAAAAAGTTCTGCTTATAATTTCATCTGTAATATCTGCGTCGGAAGTTTTCGCGTAAATAAATTTGTAAACTCGCGGAAAAAAATGCTGATAGAGTTCGTTAAAAGATTCTTCGTCCTGAATCGCCGCAACCGCCAAATTATTCCAGTAAGAAATATTTTTTTCCAAAATTTTCACCTGCCGAAATTTTTTTTAATTATACGCACAAATTTTAATTTTATGACAAGATTTTAAAAAATTTTTTAAGCCATCTGACGCTTAACCAAATTTGAAAAAATACCGCCGCGTTGTACCAATTCCTCAAAGCCGCCACTTTCAACAATTCTGCCCGCGTCCATAACAATAATTCTATCGCAGTTACGAATGGTAGAAAGTCTGTGCGCTACAATGATTCGCGTTGCCTTCAAATTGTCCAAACTTTTTGTAACAATCGCTTGAGTGCGGTTATCCAGCGCGGAAGTTGCCTCGTCAAAAATCAGAATCGCCGGTTTTGTAACGAGAGCGCGGGCGATTAAAATTCTTTGACGTTGCCCGCCGGAAATATTTTTGCTGCCTTCGCTGATAACAGTTTGCATACCCATTGGCATCATTGCAATATCATCGGCAATTCCTGCCGCCTCTGCCGCTTGCCAAGCGTCATCTTGCGTCAAAGAATTTGTTCCAATTATATTTGTAAAAATATCGCCTGTCATCAGTTGCCCGTTTTGCAAAACTACGCCGAGTTGACTTCTTACCGACGGCAAATTTATTTCTGATAAATCTTGTCCGTCATAAAAAATTCCGCCTTTCTTTGGATTTTCAAAACCTAAAAGCAATCTGACAAGCGTAGACTTGCCGCAACCGCTTTTACCGACAATCGCCACATTTTCGCCAGCGGATATTTTAAAATTTATATCGTGTAAAACTTCCCTGCCTTCTACATAAGAAAAGCACAAATTATTAACTTCTATTGCGCCGGATAAAATCCCTGCGTCAGGTTTATCGCCAACACTTTCAGGAATTTCTTTCAAGATTGGGCGAAAATTTTCAATGTGCGGCTGAATTGCAAAGTATTGCCCCACTAATGGAATTATTCCATTCAAAGTTCCGTTAAAAGCCGTAAACGCCGCCTGAAATGCAATGAATTGAGCATAGCTTATTCCTTGCACCGTTTGACCGTTTGCGCCAACTTCATTCATTCCGTAAACCGCAATATAATAAAGTGCCATTGTCAAAATAAACGGCTGAATACTGCCGATAATCGTATTGTAGTTACCTTGCCAACGTAATTTTAAATTCCATTTCCACGTTTCACCAAAAACTTTGCTCCAAAGATAAAAAGCATTTTTTTCCGCGCCATGTTCCTTAAATTTTGCAAGACCTGAAAAAATTTGCTGAATCGTCCCAGATTCTTCATTTTGCGCGGCAATTAAATTTCTTTGAAAACCAATGACGCGCCTATATATAAAAGCCGTGATAATAGCATAAACAATCCAAACTGCCACTGCAACCGCCGTTAATTTCAAACTGTAGTAACACATTAAGAAAATCGACCAAAACGAAAAGACAAATCCAAAAACTCCGCTGATAAATTCGGGGCTAACTAATTCTTTTATAACGCCCATTCCGCCCATTCTGCTTGCAAGTTCGCCCGTCGTAAATTGGCGAAAAAATTTTGTCGGCAAAGTTAAAAGTCTGCTCCAAAGTGCCGCCTCCGTCGCCATATTAATTCGCGTGGTTATTCGCATTACGGCGATTGTTCGCACTATCCCCAAACTCGCCATAGTAAAACTCGTTACCATTGTAACTTGCGTAACGGTTGCAAGGCTTTGCCTGTCCAAAATTGGAATTATATCTGCAAAAATTGTTTCCGTGATTATTGGCATTACAAGCGGAATTAATCCGGAAAATAAGCCGACGGCAATTACCGTTTTATAATCTGCTGCCCAACATTGCTTAAAAATAAATTTCATCAAATCCAAAATTTTTAATTCACATGTTGGAAATCCCGCGTAACATTCAAAGGCATCTTTTGAAATTTCTTTTGCAACTTCGTCATCAATTTTCACGCCGTCGGGAAATTTTTTTGTAACAACTTTATAATTTCCCGGCGAAGTAGGAACAAATACTGCTAGGTCTTTTTTTTCGCCGAAATATCCAATCAAAACGCCGCTATCTTTTTTGTACCAGCCATTAATCAAAGTAACCAAGCGCATTTGCATATTGCCTTTTTGTATCAGCCTGTGCAAAAGTTTGACTTGATCAAATTTTTTTGTAAGTTCCGGCGCAATTTTTATATTTTCAGTCGGCATTTTTAAAGCGATGGCAGCACGTCTGACAACAAATGTTGCCTCCTCAATTTTTTCGTTACGTGAAATACTTTCACTGAAAGTTAAATTTTCTTCGCCAAGTAAATTTGAAATGGCGTTATCAACAATTCGCCGCTGATTTCTTTCGCGAACTTCGACACGTTGAGAAAATTTTTTGTCTTCTGACTTAAAACGTACACCCAACAACATTGATAAAATTTCTTCGTTGGTTTGAAATTTTTCAATCAAATTTTCTAAGTCTGTGCAGTCTTCAAAAAAATCTTTTTCACGCCATTTTATTAAAATATCGTCGCCCTTGTCCGCCAAAAGTTCTAGCCATGAAAGTTTTATCAATTCGCCGAACCATTTTTTCATAAAATTTTTTAAATCGTCCGACGAAACGGATTCAAATTGCAAAATTTCTATTTCTGAATCTTCAACCGCGTATATAACAGTTTCGACTTGTTCAAATTCATCTAACGTAGGGAAAGCCGCGCAATTTTTTTCAAATTCCGCCAAAAATTCTTGTCTGAATGAACCTTCGCCGCTCATTATCGCATAAACTTCAATTCGCCCGCTTAAAACTTTGGCTAAACCTTTTTCAAGTTTAAACCTATCTCCTGCCGACAAAACAATTTTCTCGTTCATTTGTAAAGTTATCACCTGTTCAAGAAATTTTTTCCAATTATATCACAAAAAAAATCCCAACGACTAATCGAAGGGATTTTTTTATTGCGACCGTCCGCCGCGTTTTGTTGGTTATTAAAGCCAATTAACAGCTGCCTTAACACCAGGCTGATTTGAAGCGGGGTTTTTGTCGTCGGCGGTGTTCAAATTTATGTCGCTACGAATTTTTGTCCACCAATTGCCGCCCGCGACCTTTTCGAGTTCCTCGTCGTCGAGCTTTTCGAGTTCATCATTGATTTTTTTGAGATTTTCTTCACGTGTTGCCATTTTTAATTCCTCCTAAAAATTTTTTGAAATTTTGTTTTCACTTCGTTATATGCACGACTTAAATTTTTATGACAGGATTTTATAAAAATTTTTTCACCGCGCCAAATAAAAAAATTTGCTATTCAATTTCAACCGCGCTTTCATAACGTTCAGCAATAAGGCGGCTGTATGCACCATCGCGCTGAATCATATCCCGATGTTTGCCGCGTTCAACAACAACGCCGCGTTCCAAAACTATAATTTCGTCGGCATCACGAATAGTAGAAAGTCTATGAGCAACGATTAAGCAAGAGCAACCGCGCCGCCGAATATTTTCCAAAATTTTTTGCTCGGTAACAGGATCAAGCGCACTTGTTGCCTCGTCTAAAATTAAAAGAGAAGGATTGATAGCCAACGCCCGCGCTATTTCCAAACGTTGACGTTGCCCGCCGCTGAAATTTAAGCCGCCTTCAGAAACTTTGGAGTCGTAACCGTCTTCAAGTTGTAAAATATCTTCGTGAATACAAGCATCTTTGGCAGCCTGTACCACGTCAGATTTTTTTATTGAATCGTCAAAAAGCGTTAAATTTTCGGTAATTGTTCCGGTTAATTGAAAAATATCTTGATCAACGGCAGAAATAGAATTAACAATGGCGGCACGTGGAATTTGGCGGCGCAATTTACCATCAAATTTAACTTCGCCGCACCATTCTTCGTAAATTCCGGTAACAATTTTAGCAACGGTAGATTTTCCACTGCCGGACGCACCGACAACCGCCACCCAATGACCGGGCTTAATGTGCAGATTAAAATCTTTCAGCAAAGGTTTTTCCAATGGCGAATAACCGAAAGAAATATTTTTTAATTCCAATTCGCCGGAAAGTCTTTCAACATTTGCAGAAATTTTTTCGTCCTTGCAATTTAAATCGTCAATTTCATAGCGGCGCACGTCATTTAATCTTTGCATTTGCATTTCAGTAGATTGCAACGTTGAGCCTAAGCCGAGCAAAGCATTAACAGGAGCTTGAAAACTAGCCATTAAATTTTGAAAAGCCATAAATATACCGGCAGTCATTGCGCCGTCCATAATGGAAAAGCCGCCGAGAGTCATAATAAGTGCGCCGTTAATTCCGCCAAGAAGTGTTGGAATTATTGTAGCCGTCATTTGCCAAATAGCAACGTCTTGACTTGCAGATAAAACTTTGGCGCGGTAACCAGCCCATTTTGCAAAAAAATCAGCTTCGTTGCCGTTAGCTTTAATAGTTTCAATCATAGATAAGCCGTTAATTGCCACGCCATATTCTTTGCCCGCGTCCTGCTGAATTTTCATTTGCAAATCTGTTAAATGTCTGCGAAGTGCGAAAAAAATTATTATATCGACGCTTGAAAATGCAACGCCAATTATTGTTAAGGTTACGTTGTACTGTAAAAGTAAAAGCAAATAGAAAATGGCAACGAAAAAATTTAAAATTACGGTTGCCGCAGGTCCCGATAAAACTCCTGCGATTGATTCATTGTAATTGACACGGCTTGCAACTTCCGCCGCGTATCTTTGATTGAAAAATTGCATTGGCAAGCGTAGCAAGTGCCAAAAGAATTTTGAAGAATCAGCCAAAGTTAATTTTCTTTGCCAACGAGTTAAAACTACTGCTTGCAAAAAATTCATTGCGCCGCAAACAACAAATGAAAGCGTCATAGCCAACATAAAATTGAACATCCAATCTGGATGCTTTTTTGTTAAAATATCGTCCAAAAAAATTTGCGAAAAAACAGGCGACGCTAAGCCGGGGATAATCATACCGAGATTTAAAAGCAAAATGAAAAGCACTGCCCATTTATCCTGCGCGAGTTTTTCAGCAACAGCCTTGAAAATATTGTAACGTTCGCCTTCTTTAACAAAATTTTCGTTCGGTTCAATTTTCAATGCAACGCCGGTGTAAGAAGTTTTAAAATCTTCCCAATATACCGTGCGCCGCCCCATAGCAGGATCATTCAGATAAGCCTTGCCGTTTTTAATTCCTTCCAAAACTACAAAATGATTGAACTCCCAGTGAATTATCATAGGGAAGGCGGCAACTTCTTTAACTCTATCAGCCGAAAATTTATAGCCGTCAGCATTGCAACCGCGATTTCTAGCGGCACGAAGTACACAACTAGCCTTTGAGCCGTCACGATTGACGCCGCATTCTTGCCGTAATTTTTCAAGCGGCAACCATAAACCGTAGTGCGCCAAAATCATTGACAAAGACGCCGCGCCACATTCCGTAGCTTCCATTTGTAAAATCGTTGGAACTTTTACGCGCGAGCCGTCATCAAAAAATTTTTTAATTCTTTCAAAAATATTCATTAAAATTCCTCTTTAACGACTGTACTAAAATTTTTCAAAATTATATCACAAAAAAAATTGCCCGAAGGCGTAAAAAAAAATTTCATTTTCAGCGATTTCTTAGCCAGTGACTTAATTTATAAAAAACTTTTTCAATCGGCGGCTTGCGCTCAATTATTATTGAACCTGTGCAAAAAGAACCGGGAGTTATTGGTTTATGTTCGCCAACTTTTGAAGTCCACAAGTAGCCGGATTCAGAATCAGCATCTTTAACCAAGTCAAAAGTTACTTCCATAACCGCGCCTTGTTGCGCCTGCAAAATGAATTGTGCAAGTTGCGAATTGCCCAAATGTTGCCCAATTCCTTGAGCCGTAACGGGATATTGAGAAACGGTACGAACGACGCCAATTAAAGAGCCGGATTGCGAAACGTCAACGCCGTTAGGCGCAAGTTGAATCGTCATTCCTTTTTCAATACGCTTGCCTTTATCGACGGGAACATATAAAAGCCCTGTTAAATCGTCGCGGTTTTGGGTAATTCTAACGGTACAGATAGGAGTACCGGCAGAAATCATAGTACCTTCATCAACCATAACTTCATCAACAATTCCATCATAATCTGAGTAAATATCTTCAGCAACAGTTTGCTGATATTCTTTTGCGTTGTACTGATAAGCGCGATTCATAGCATCCCTATCGCTGGACGCAAGCCCCATTCCGTATTGCGCCATTGTAGTATCTGCGGATTGTTCGGCTTGTTCCATATGTGCAATTAAATCGCCTTTTCTGATAACGTCGCCGGGTTTTACGTAGAGATGAGAAATTTTGCCCGTTGCAACGTGCGAAATATTTAACACGCCCGCCGAGTCCATAATTAAGCCCATTCCATCTGCTTTTTCAGTGAACGCACCGAAAATTGACCACAAAATTACCGAAAAAAGCAAAACTAAAATTGAAATTAACGCCATCCAATTTATTGGCGTAGTTATCGGCAACATTGTATCCAGTCTTTCCGGCGAGCGCAGTTTATCCAGTGCCTCTTGACTGAAAATTTGTGATTTATCTGCTGGCAATTTATTTTTCATCTCCAATCAAAGTTATTGTAACTTTCATACCCGTTTCAAGACCTTTAGTAGCTGAAGTGACAACAATTTCTCCTTCGTGCAAACCGGCTAAAATTTCAATAAATTCGCCGTCGTCTGCGCCAACTTTAACTTCGCGGCGTTCCAAATTATTATCGCCTTTGACTACGAAAACAAATTTTCTGTTAGTATCGCTCAATGCAGAAAGCGGAATTGTCAGCGCATTGTGTTTTGAGTTTCTAATCAGTTCCACGCCATTATAAGTTTGTTGCTCCAAAATTCCTGCGCGATTGTCAATTTCAAAAATTATTTTACGCATTGCCGCCGCTTGATTTAAATTTGGAATAATTTCACGAACATAAACGGGAAAAGTTTGAGCCTTGCCCAAATTGCCCGCGCCATATTCTGTATCATAAGCCTTTTGAAAGGCGCGGCTGTTAGTAAAATTCAATTCCAATCTTTCGCCGACAGAAAATTCTTTGGCTTGAATGTCTTCAACAGGCAATGAAAAATTTAGCGTTGAAAAGTTGCCGACTAATGCTATTGGCGTTCCCGCCGTTACGAACGCGCCAATTTGCTTGTATAAAATTAAAATTTCGCCGTCAATGGGGGCGGTAACTTGTTGGCGTGAATCCTGTACCAAAAGTTGTGCTTTTTGTGCTTGAGCCTCGCGCAGGTTTGCTTGTGCCGCCTCAAAATTCAATTTGGCTTCGTCGTATTTTTCAAGCGAAGTTGCATTTTTTTCTTTCAAACGTTCGTATCTTGCAAAAGAATTTTTTGACTGCAAAACTTGCGCTTCTGCTCTGGCGATCGCGCTTTCTGCCTGCTGAATTTTTAGCGGTATATCTTCGTTGACTAGTTCAAATAAAATTTGTCCTTTGCTTACTGCAGAATTTTTGGAAATAAAAGCGTTTTCTATTCTGCCGTCGATTAGTGCCACTGCATCTGCCATTTCTTCCGAAGTCAAATTTATTGTGTCCAATACAAAAACCGGCTGCAAATTTCTGAATTTAGCCGTTGCTCCTTGCAATGGAATTGTTCTGTTTTGCATTCGCATTTCTATTTGTCCTTCGTCTGTTTTATTTAAATACGCGCCGTAACCGATTAAAGCAACTGAAAATGTCAAAATTATAATCATTCCAATGAAGTATAATCTTTTCATAAATATTCCTCCAATTTGTATTGTCTATTTCAAGTTGCGGTGACTAGCACAAAAAATCTGTAACACATTTCCGCTGCCAAAGAAATTTCCCATTAGACAAATTTTTCACAAGAATTAAAATTTCAACGCCAGTCATTATGTAAAAAACGTTTTGCCCCGCGCAGTAGGGAAAACTTCAAAAAATAATTGGCGGTAAGTTGGATATGTCAGCAAAAAAATTTTTCATCAGCACTTCAAAGCGTGTGCCTTTGTCAACTTCAGAAATTGAAATTTTGCGGTACTTTTCTAAAATTTTTTCAATTTCCATAGTAATTGCCTTTAAGTTTTGGTTGGATTATTTGTTAAATCAACGCAAGATATTTACTTTGCTCGTTGACAGGAATTTTGAGAGCGTTCATAGCTTGTTGTGCTGTTAAGTTTAATGTTTCCATCAGGCTACGAATATTTTCAATTAAATTTTTTTCCTTACCTTCAGCCGCCGCTTTTTTAGCAGCTTTTTTAGCGGCTTTTTCTGCAGCTTCAGCAATTTCATCTTTAAAAATTTCAGCAACAATGTTATTCATCTTTCAAACTCCTAACTAAATTAATGCAAGATACTTATTTTGCTCGTTGACAGGAATTTTGAGAGCGTTCATAGCTTGTTGTGCTGTTAAGTTTAATGTTTCCATCAGGCTACGAATATTTTCAATTAAATTTTTTTCCTTACCTTCAGCCGCCGCTTTTTTAGCAGCTTTTTTAGCGGCTTTTTCTGCAGCTTCAGCAATTTCATCTTTAAAAATTTCAGCAACAATGTTATTCATCTT
>ERZ842401.1211-NODE-1211-length-37622-cov-7.357015_pt1 | contig 37622 bp, 32 predicted proteins | sample MGYA00521270_ERZ842401 | MGnify/ENA primary metagenome ERZ842401 (study PRJEB31892, sample SAMEA3878208) | bioreactor metagenome | biome: Moose rumen | place: Sweden | collected 2011-10 | study: EMG produced TPA metagenomics assembly of the PRJEB12797 data set...
TTTCAAATACTCAACTTCGTTTCGTATTGAAATTCTTTTCTCCCCCAAGGGGAGACAAAGGTAGGTCGGCATTGCTATGCCGACAACGTAAAGCGAATCTGGTCAGGTGCGGTGACTACCTGACAGAGATATAACCCCCTTTGCCTGACGTAATGCCCCCTCACCCGTTTTTCTAACACTTATAACTTCGTGTTGAAAAACTTCCCTCTCCCTCGTAGGGGCGAGGGAAAAGACAACGCAGATCAGTGGTGTATGTAGGCTTATTATGCTGCCGATAAAAATCACCTTTCTGTGATTCCTAATTCTTTGTGAATCCGATTTTTATTATATTTTTTTTGAATTTCTTTTCGAGTTTATCAAAACATTGAGTGAGTTTACGTTTCTTTTCTACATCTTCTGCATCGGTATAAAGCGAGAGTTGCTCTGTCCCCTGTTCGCCTATTTTTTCCAGCACAACACCTGTCGCGCGATATAAAATATTTGGATTATAAATTTCTTCAAGCAGTTTGATTGCTGTTTTTGAAATTTCAAGCTCAAAATCGGACGGATTTTTTAAATCCTCTTTTGCATAAAATACTCTGAAATCCTTGGTTCTGAGCATAACTCCGACCTGCAAACATTTTGTATCGTATCTTCTCAGTTTTCTGCAGGAAGTGTGTATGTGCATATTCAGTTCGCTTTTTATAAAATTGAAATCTGAGGTAAATATGCCGAATGCTCTTGTGTTTTGAATTGATTTTGGCGTTGTTTCTTCGTTAATTACAGGAGATGTCATTTCTCCAAGAAGTTCATGGCGCATTTCAATACCATGTATTCCGATTTGTTTATCAAGCCAGTTGTCTGATTTATTCACAAGTTCAAGCGCGGTTATAATTCCGTTTTTCTTCATTCTTTCTGTCAGTCGTCTTCCAATCCCCCAAATTTCTTCAATCTTTGTGTTTTTTAGTTCTTCAAGTATATTATTTGCATTGATTTTATAAATGTGTGATGGCTCATATTTTGCTTTGTCTGATGCAAGTTTGGCAAGTGTTTTGGATGAACTTATGCCGATAGAAACAGGAATATCAACTTCGTCTAAAACTCTTTGTCTTAGCATTTGTGCCAGTTCGAAGTAATCTTTTTTATAAAGTCTCTGGAGACCCGTAAGATCAACAAATGCTTCATCTACAGAGTAAATTTGTACATATGGACTAAAATCCTGTAAAACACTCATAACATGATAAGAAACGTTTGAGTAGAATTCGTGATCTGCAACAGGATATATGGCTTTTGGGTGTTCCTTTTTCGCCATAAAATACGGCTCTCCCATTCGTACTCCGTATTCCTTTGCTTCTTTTGAACGTGAAATAACGCATCCTTCCGGATTAGAAAGAACGCATACAGGTTTATTTTTTAGTTCCGGATTTCTTTTTTGCTCACAGGATACAAAGAAAGAATCGCAATCTACAAGAGCAATTACTTTTTGTTTTGGCATATAAATAGTATTAAATATTTTTTATATATCGTCAATAGTGAAATTTTTATTTTTACATTTTGTCTGTTCGCAAAAATAATAAAAATCCTGCCCAAAGGAGTAATGACAGGATAAAATTAATATACAGTATGGATTCTGTATTATTAAAGAGACATCTCTAGACATTATTACCTGTTTGTTTTAAGAGTCAAATAATGTTGGATGAAATTTTGTATTTGTTTTATAATGTTGAATATGAAAAAGGGATTTTTTATTTTAATATTGATATTTGGGCTGATTTTATCAACAAATCAGCAAAGCTATAGTTTTACATTTGGTAAAAAAAATACTGCTCAGGAACAAACAAAACCAAATCAGTTCAGCCAGCAGGCAAGAGTATTTTATGCACAAAATAATATTGATACTGCGTTAGAAAATTTAAACAAAATACCTGAGGATGAGCGTACGGAAGAGGATTGGCTTCTAATCGGCAACATTATGCAGGACAAAAACGATATAGAAAAAGCTCTTTATATGTTTAACAAATCAGTGCAAAAAAATCCTAAATATTACAAAGCTCATTATAATCTGGGATATATTTATCTGACTAAAAATCAGCCGAATATGGCGTTACAGGAATTTAAATCGGCAGTCAGATATAAATCAGACTTTGCTTATGGTTATTATAATATCGGGTGTGCGTATTTAAAATTAAAGAAGTATTCTCAGGCAAGATATAATTTCTTTCGTGCGCTAAACTTAAAGGCTAATGAACCTGATATCTACTATAACTTGTCATATACATATAAAATGCAAAAGAATGAAAAACAAGCCAAAGTATATCTTGATTTGTATAATCAAATGATGGAGAGCCATGAGCTATAAAGGTATTATATTTGATTTTAACGGCACATTGTATTGGGATAGTGCAAAACATAAGCAAGCATGGCGCGAATTCTCAAAAATTTTGAGAGGAACCGAGTTTTCTGATGAAGAAATGATAATGCACATGTTTGGCAGAACTAATGAAGAAATTATTGAATACGCAATCGGTAGAAAACCTGAGCCGGAAATGGTTGAAAAATACGGGCAGGAAAAAGAAGCATTGTATCGTCATAGAGCGTTAAATGACCGAGAAAATTTCCATTTGGCTGAAGGTGCTGTTGAGTTTTTGGATTTTTTAAAAGAAAACAAAATACCACGAACAATCGCCACAATGTCAGACAAAATTAATGTCGATTTTTATTTTGAACATTTTGGGTTAGCAGAGTGGTTCGATATTGATAAGGTCGTGTATGCGGACGGAGTTGTTCCGAGCAAACCTGCACCTGATATATATCAAATTGCCGCCAAAAAATTGGGATTGAAACCAAATGATTGTATTGTAGTAGAAGATGCAATATCAGGGATTAAATCTGCAACAGATGCGGGAATCGGGAAAATTATTGCGATATGTTCTGAAGAACCACCTGAATTATATAAAAATATTCCTTCTGTTAGTGATATTGTGTTTAATTTCAATCAGATTGACAAAAATCTTTTTTATGGCAAAACAAAATGCCCGAAGTAAATCGGGCATTCTAAAATAATAAATATAAATTCAATTATGCTTTTGGTAATAAGGCTTTTAACGCTTCAACAATCTTTTTACCTGCTTCATCAATAGGTGCATAAGCTTTTAAGAAGTAGTCGCCAGGGATTGGGTAAGGTTTACCTTCTGCATCAATCGCTTCCATAGCCTGAATACCATTGACTTTTGTCTTTTCCACACCTTCACGAGAAACAATTTTATCCCCTTTAGGCAAGTCCGCTTCAATATAAACAGGTTTATCCATACGGGTTTGGAAAATATCTCCTTCAAGATGTTCATACTTATCTGCTAAGGCTTTCGGACCAATAGGATACTGTTCACCATTTAATAAATTTGTAACCAAAGAGTCGCCTGCTTTACCTTCAAGCATTCCTTTACCCCAAGGATTTTTTACTTTAAAAGCTTCAGACATTTTTTGGGCTGTAATCTTTCCGGGTAATTTTTGAAAAGTTGCTCCAAATGATACAGAGTTAGACATAATACATTCCTCCTACATAAAATATTATCTACACACATTCACCTCTCTATAAAGTATTTTTTTAATAGAAAATTGCTAATTTAAAATATTTAATTTTACAAAACTTAAAGATTAAGATTCAAATGCAGGATACATATATTATTGCAAAATAAAATTTAGATGTTAAGATAGATATATTAGAAGAAATGGACTTGTAGCTCAGTTGGTAGAGCAGTTGACTCTTAATCAATTGGTCGTGGGTTCGAGTCCCACCGGGTCCATTTTTTGTATATTGACAAATAAATAGGTTTTGTGGGATGAGAACCCAACAATGCGGAAGCATTGTCTGTGGTTCGACGAATTTTACGAAAGAGTGTAGTCGAGCGAAAGCGAGCGAACTCGAGTATGCGAGGACAATTATTTGCGACAACGCAGTGAAGCAAATTGCTCGTCCGAGAGACAGTAAAATTCAAGACAGCGCAAGCCGAGCAGAGGCTGGAGCAGATTTTGTCTGAGCCTGTAGGCTCTAAAGACAAAATGCGAAATGCCGTTTATTGCGAGGCGAAGCAAGACAGTCCCACCGGGTCCATTTTTTGTATATTTATAAATTTATTTTAAATTTGTTTATATGAGAGTTTATATTTTAGTTTAAATAAGGGGTGTATTTTATGAGTTTTACTATTGATAAGAAGGCTAAAAAGGCAGTAAGAAAAGCTTTAAAAGTTTTAGGTAAAAAGAATTTTGTATTTATTATGCATGGGGGTAGTTTCCCTGCTGCTGAAGCTGAAAATACAGGCTTTGGTTCTATAAATTCTAACGGTGGTAAGAAATTTATTGAATACGCTCAGGATTTGTTTGATGCAATTCAGATGGGACCGGCAGGTAAAACAAAAACTTCTGATGCTTCGCCTTATACAGGAACTATTTTTTCTAATAACCCTCTGTTTATTGATTTAAAAGAGCTTACAACAAAAAAATGGGGGAAAATATTATCTGTTGATACATACAACGAAATTGTAAGCCAAAATCCAAATAAAGATAAAAACAGAACAAGCTATTCATATATAATAAATAAGCAGGAAGAAGCTTTAACAGAAGCTTATGAAAATTTTATAAAGCTGAATGATAAAAAGCTTAATAAGGAATTTAATTCGTATAAAATTCAAAATAAGAGCTGGCTTGACAATGATGCTTTATATGAAGCATTGATTATAGAACATAACTGCGATTATTGGCATAATTGGAAATCTGAAACAGATAAAAATTTGCTCAACCCTAAATCTAATGAAGATAAAATTGAATATGCAAAAAGAATTGAAGAAATTACTCAAAAATATTCAAAAGAAATCGACAGATACAAATTCATTCAATTTGTTTTAAATGCTCAAAATGACGCGACAAGAGAATTTGCAAAGTCAAAAGGTATAAAAATGATTGCTGACAGGCAAGTCGCATTTTCTGATAGAGATGAATGGGCTTATCAGTCATTGTTTTTGGAAGGTTGGTGCCTTGGTTGTCCGCCTGATTATTTTTCAAAAGACGGACAAGCCTGGGGGTTCCCTGTAGTAAATCCTGAAAAGTTGTATAATGGTGATGGTTCTTTAGGCGATGCCGGAGTTTTAATGAAAAATTTGTATAAAAAAATGTTCAGAGAAAATCCGGGTGGTGTCAGAATTGACCATATTGTAGGACTTATTGATCCATGGGTTTATAAAAAGGGATTAAAACCTATGCCTGAGCAAGGTGCAGGAAGGTTATTCTCCTCTCCTGAGCACGAATATTTAAAGAAATTTGCGATACCTTCTATTGATGATTTAGATACTGAATATTCTGCGGATAATGAGAAAAGAGTCAAGAATTTAACTCATGACCAAATAAAAAAATATGGTCGTTTGGTCGAAAAAATTGTTATTGCCGCGGCAAAAGAAGAAGGATTAACAAAAGACTCAATTGTATGTGAAGATTTGGGTACTTTGACAAATCCTGTTGCTTCCGTAATGAAAGAATATGACCTGCTAGGTATGAAGCTGACACAATTCACGGTGCCTACTGAACCTGAAGACCCTTACAGATGCAAAAATATTACAAAACATTGTTGGGCTATGGTCGGAACTCACGATAACAAACCCGTAAATGAATGGGCTAAATCTTTGATAAATACTCATGAAGGATATTTACATGTTAAAAATTTGGTAGAAGATTTATTTAGCGAAGAACAAAACCCTGATGATATTATTGTCAAAATGACCAAGGATGCTGATTTTCTTAAAGAAACAAAACTTGTCGAACTTTTTGCGTGTGAAGCTGAAAATGTCCAGATATTTTTTACAGATTTCTTTAATATGAGTGAAACATATAATACGCCCGGAACTTCTGGTGACAAAAACTGGAGTTTAAGGCTCCCTGACAATTTTGAAGAAATGGAAACAATAAACTTGCCACAAATACTAAAAAAAGCTATAATATCCAAAGGTAAAAAATTTGCTGATAAAAATAAGAATATTATAGAGGAGCTTGATGAAATTAAATAATTTTATTAAAGTATTATTAGTTGGTGTGATATTGTTGTATTCACTACCTTCTTTTGCTGATTTGGCAACTGATGCCAAACTTCAGTATAATAAAGGTTTAGAATATTATCAGGTTGGTTCTTACCAGCAGGCTGCCGAATGTTTTAAAAAAGCCACAGAATTAGACCCGAATTATATTGATGCATATTTTAATTTGGGTTCGTTGATGGAATACCTGAAACAAGATGATGAGGCTCTGAATGCTTTCAAACAGATTATTTTAAGAAAACCTGATGACTATGAATCTGTTTATAAGGCTGCAGAATTAAGTAAAAAATTAGGTAATAATGATAAGGCTAAAATGTATTTGACCTTAATCCCTACGGATTCTTTGATAGGTGCAAGAGCAAAAGAATTAGCCGATTCATTGGAGATGGATATTCCTACTGCTCAGGCTGAATTAAACAAGCCGGAATCCTTTACTGAGGCAAATCCTATGAATAACTCAAATGGCGTATATAATGACATTACAAGTCCGACAGGAATTGCAACCGACCCTGAAGGGAATCTGTATGTTGCAGGTTTTTCTGATAACACAATTTATAAAATTTCACCCAATAATCAAAAAATAGTTTTTATCAAAAGTCCAAAGATTGATGGACCTGTTGGTTTAGTTCGGGATAATCAGGGTAATCTTTATATTGCAAATTATAATAAAAATAATGTGTTAAAGGTAAATGTTGGCGGAGAAGTTTCCGAAATCATAACAAATATACAAAACCCATACTGTATGCACATAACAGGAGATTTGCTTTTTGTTTCGGCTCAAGGCAGCAATCAGGTTATCCGATATAAATTAAACAATTAAATAAAATTCTTGTATTGCTCTTATTTTGTCAATAAATAATTATTGATGGACAAGTTTTAAAGAAGCTTGTTGTGCTTTTATCAAATCGAACACATAATCGTAGTATGCACTTTTGCCTTTAAATCGTTCTATTTTATTTTCAAGTTTATCTGGCGTAATGAAGCCTTTATATAGTGCAATTTCTTCAAGACAAGAAATTTGTTCCCCTTTATTTGCTTCAATGGCTCTCACAAAGTTTGCCGCCTCCAGCATAGAATCCTGAGTTCCTGTATCAAGCCATGTGAAGCCTCTGCCGAGAATTTCAACATTCAATTTGCCTTTTTCAAGGTAAATCTTATTTAGATCCGTTATTTCTAATTCTCCACGAGCTGATAGAGTTAAAGATTTTGCATATTCGCATACATTTTTATCATAAAAATATAAACCTGTTACTGCAAAATTAGATTTTGGTTTTGCTGGTTTCTCCTCTAATGATAAAACTTTTTTATTTTCATCAAACTCGATAACCCCAAATCTTTCAGGATCTTTAACTCTGTATCCGAATACGATTGCACCATCTTTGTCATTAATTAATGCATCTTTCAAAAAAGTAGAAAATCCGAAACCATGAAAAATGTTATCGCCCAGTATCAAAGCTACGTCTTCTCCATTTATAAAATCTTCAGCGATTATAAATGCATCTGCAATCCCTCTTTGTACATATTGTATTTTGTATTGAATATTCAACCCAAACTGAGAACCATCTCCCAGTAATTTTTGAAAGTTTTCATTGTCATCAGCATTAGTAATAATTAATACATCTTTAATCCCTGCAAGCATAAGTGTTGATAGTGGGTAATAAATCATAGGTTTATCATACACAGGCAACAATATTTTTGATATAGGCTGAGATGCAGGATATAGCCTTGTGCCTGCACCGGCTGCTAATATAATACCTTTCATTAAAGCTCCTTTATACAAATATTATATATCAAAAAGTATTCAAATTTTATCATTAAAATACATTGTTACAATTCGCAATCCTGCAGGTTATAAACTTGCATTATTCTGAAAAAAGTGTAAAATTGAATTTATAAAGACGGTTAAATCCGAATCACACAAATCAGGAGAAAAACAATGTACGAAGATGAAAAGTTAGTATGCGAAGACTGTGGTCAAGAATTTGTATTTAGTGCAGGAGAACAAGAATTCTATGCTGAAAAAGGACTTGTAAATAAGCCAAAAAGGTGCCCAGAATGCAGAAAAGCAAGACGTAAGCAACACAGAAAATCAAGAAAAATGTTTGATGCTGTATGTTCAAAATGCGGAGCTCAAACACAAGTTCCGTTCAAACCTGTCCCCGGCAGAGAAGTATTCTGTAAAGATTGTTTTAAAGAAATTAGCGAAAATTCTGTGCCTACAGAAAATACAGAAGAATAATAATATTTTATCTCTAAAAATAGCCCTTATAATAAAGGGCTATTTTTTATATCATTATGCAGTTATTTAAATATTCTATTGTACTCATTTTTTCATCATATAGATATTTTATAAAATTCAGATGTGCGCAATCTTTTGCACTTAGAACCAAATTAATTTCAAAACCTTCAGTGCAAAAAGGCTCATAATCATATACAACATAACTGTTATATTTGCTTTTCCATTCTTTACGTTCAATTTTACAGTTATTTTCATCAATTACATCTTCAAACCATGGTAATAAATTTTTATTAATATTTTTCATTTCCAAACGATTATACAAGCACTCGTTTATACTATTTCCTATAAACATAATACACATTCTCCATACAAAAACTCTATATGAAGATTATAAACTCATAAGAATTTAAAGTAATTGCCATAAAGAGTAGGTGTAATTGTCTAAAATATTTATATATAAAGTATATATTTAATATATCTTAATACTTTTGTAATATTAATCAATTTTTTCAAGTTTAGTGTGTTTATAAATGTAGGATATTATTAATATTACAGGTGAAACATTGAGTCACGCAGATTTTATGAGAACATCAACCGGCATTATATGCGGTTTGCAGTCACTAAATACTTATTTAGATGATAAAAGCAATGGAGTAAATCCTGCGATTGCGACTGCAAATTTTGCGGGGAATATTTTTAATGGTCTTGCTCGGAATGAAGTAGCATATGAAATGGCAAAAGCAGGAAATCCTGTCGGCAATATTATAAATATGTATTCCGGTTATGGCAATCCTGTATCTAATGCTGTTGGTACAATGGGGCTGATGACTGCCTGCAGTCCATGGATGTTTTTTAATTCTCCATGTTGCTATAGTCCAATGATGTATGGGGGCTTTGGAATGGGATATACACCATTTATGACTCCAATGATGGGTTGGGGTATGGGCGGTTTTTACTGCTAGCTTCTTCGCAGGATATACATCCGATTACTGCCACAAAAGTCCAGAAAATGAACTGTAGCTGCGGTCTGAAGTATATTGTATCAACAAGTCCGTGAAACAGAGCTGAAGCAATAGCAATAGTACATGAGCTGACAAATATTACATTTGTCGGTTCTTTTGAATTGGATATATATTTTGCGGCATCATAGAAAATCTTTAATATAAATGCCAAAAATGTAATTAAGGCAAATATTCCGCTTTCAACTGCTGTTTCTAAATAGATATTATATGCACTCAGTGCATCAAATCCTGTTTTCATATACAAACCATAGATTTCTCTGAAATTTTTGTTGCCAACGCCAATTCCCAAAAGCCAATTATCCTTAAACATTTCAAGAGAGGAATGATAGACGTTAAATCTAAAAGAGTTTGATGAATCGCTTCTCATGGCAAAAATAGATAAAAATCTTAATCTAAGCGAATTTACAAACATAAGTGCCGAAATGAAAATTAATGTTGCGGAGCTGATTATCGAAATATAAAATTTCTTATGTGTGTTCCAAAAGAATTTTGCGCTTATGATGAATACCAAGCCGAAGACAAGCAGCATTGATAAGTATGCACCTCTGCAGCCTGTTTGTAATATTGAGTAGCAAACACAAAAACTTCCCACCAAAGATAAAATTAGCATATTCTTGTTCTTTTTGACAATAGAATAAAATATTAAGCCTAATACAACCGGCAAACCACAAACTAAATAACCGCCGTACAAATTAGGATTTAAAGGTTTTAAAGTTCCGTAAACTCTTGATAGAACATCTTCAGGATTAAGTCTTGATGTGTCCTGCCAGGTAGAAATTTGTTCTAAATGCAGAGTACTTTGAAATATTCCGATTACAGCCTCAAAAACGATACAACCTGCTATTGTTCCGAGTATAAGAGGTATATGCTTTTTATTATCCTTCAAATATTGAGCAACTGAAACGTAAAATCCCAAATACACAAAGGTCTTAAAAAATCCTTTCAAACTAAGACTGAATAATGTTGATCCAAACAAACTCACTACAATTATCATAAAATAAAGCAACAATAATATTTCGTAAGTTTTGAATTCAAGTTTTTGATTTGGGCAAAGTAAAATTTTAATTATGGTAAAAAATATTACTATTAATCCTATAAATCCAATAAAATCGGAACTCATAAACATTGAAGATATAAATGTAAGCAGAATAAACGGCAATATGAACCTGTCTATATTTTGTAAAAACAAGCTGTTATCGTATAAAAAACTAAATTTATTTTGGGAAAATTTTAAAATACTATTGAACATCATCTGTTGTATTCATATCTTTATTTATCGTTTCATTATCAACGGCATCTGAAACCTGCAAATCAGAAACAGAGCCTGTAAATTTATAATTTGCACCTTCTAATGTGATAGGCAAACCCATTTTAATTTTATTCCCGCCAACAACTGCCCCATCTTTTGTAATTTTTGCATTATCTGTCAAAGTAACAACAACATCATACAAATCCGGCTGAGAATCATCTGTTACTGTTAAATACTTTTGTCCTAAAGGAGTCGGAATGACAATTTTTCTTCTGTCTGCATCAACATCAACAATATCAAGATCGGAATATGGGACGTTTCTTATACTGATAAAGGTCTTTTCTCCCTTTTTAATCGGAATTTCTTCCCCTGAAAATGTTACACCTCTCATATAGACTTTGAATATGATTTTTGAAGTTGCTTCAATTTGTTTATCTGCAGTTTGTCGGAATCCCTTATATGTATAAAAACCAACGCATAAAGCAATAATGCAAAAAGCAATTATTATAAAATCAACAGGTTTGACTTTTTTTATAAGTTCTTTAAACTTTTCCATAACTTCTCCTTATTAATGTTATAACTTTTCTACTGCATTTAGTAATTCATCAACAGTTGTTGTTGCACAACCAAATTGACGAACAACAATACTTGCCGCCACATTTCCAATTATAGCCGAATAAACAGGATCAATACCTGAAGCTAATGCCAGAGAATACACTGCAGTAACCGTATCTCCTGCACCGGTAACATCAAAAACTTCTGATTTATTAAATACAGGAATTTTTTGATATTTTTGATTTGGTTCAGTTACGAACATTCCGTCAGCTCCACAGGTTATCAAGATTGATTTGGCGTCAGTTTGGGCTAACAATTTATCCCCTGCTTTTTTTAAATCTTCCTCCGTTTTTATTTCAAATCCTACTGATTTTTCGGTGTCAGGAAGGTTTGGAGTCATAGACGTAACATTTTTATATGAGCCTAAATCCCTTTGAGCATCAACAACTACAACTTTATTCAGCTTATTTGCCAAATCTGTTGTATATTTAATAATTGCGGGTGTTAATGTTCCAATATGATAGTTTGATAAAATTACAGCGTCATAATCCGGCAATAATTTTTCAATTTTTTTTATCAGCTCTGCCTCAGTTTTTTCGGATATATATCCCTTAGATTGCCTGTCAATTCTTACTATTTGCTGAGTAATAGAAGTCGTAATAGAACCCGAAATTCTTGTTTTGACTATAGTTTTCCTGTCTTTGTCAATAACAATTCCGTCGCAATTTATATTCGCATCTTTAAATGTATCAAACAAAAAACCTGAATGATAATCATCACCTGCAACCCCAATTACACATACTTTACCATTATTCAGAGTCGCAACGTTATGTGCTGCGTTAGATGCACCACCTAAAATGTGCTTTGTTTTTGTGTGTTGTAATATTAAAACCGGTGCTTCTCGAGAGATTCTTTCAGCATCCCCGTATATCATCTCGTCTAAAGCCAAATCACCTACGACAAGAACTTTAGCATCTGCAAGTTTTTTTATAGACGTAATAAGTTTTTCTTTATCAAATTTCATGGTCTAAACTCTCTTATTTGTATAACTATTAAATTATATCACAAACTAAACTCTTATTGTTAAAGTTTTTTACAATTAATACCGATATTTACTATGGTGGTACAATGTAGAGAATACTTATGAGAATATCTGCCATAACTCTATATAGTGTAAATGGGTATAATCATGTCTTAGACGTAAAAAAGCGTAAAAGCAGGGATACAATTTCGCTTGATAGTCTTAAAAATATGGATAACTTATCTTTATTGCCAAATTATCAGATTGCTTTTACTTCAATACAAAATTCTTCTAAACTAAGAGTACTGTTTAAATACAATCTGCCTTGTATATATAGCGGTATCCCGATGATTGATCCAAAGCAGGTTTCAAGGTTGATTAAATCAGGAGCATTCGAACGACCGTCAAAAGAAGTTGTCAGTATATTATCAAGATATGAAGACTGTTACTCCGGGATGGAAAAACGTATTATGGATATAATTTCTGCGCGTTCAAAAGTACATCCTGATGAAAATATAAAACAACTTTTAGGCGAGGTGGAGCCTATTTACAGGAGAGATTTGAGAAAAAAACAAAGCAGTGTTTTTCATAATCTTCAGGAATATTTTAGTGAACTTCCCAAAGAGTATCAGGTTAAATTTTCTGATTTAATGAAAGAAACGGATAAAAGGCTTAATGAAAGACCAATTCTTATACCGTTTTCATCCTACGAATTTAAATATAAACTTGCAAAAATTAAAGACAATATTGTTAATGAAAATGACCTTAAGGCTAAAAAGGTCATGAATAAATTAATGAAAGAGTCCAAAAAATTATCTAATACGACCTGTTCTTCAACTATGGATAATCAGATTAAAGTAATAGGTATGATGGATTGGATATTGAGAAAATCTGTACTGAAAAATAATTCTGAGTTAAGCGAACTTATTGGCACATCAAAGGCAAGATTGACTAATAAAGAAATTATAGCTCCTTTTTCAAGAAAATCATTTTTGTATGACCTTGGGAGAATTGTTGATGATGTTTCTGATAAAGGCATTCACGAAAAAATTATGAAAGAAGCATTAAAGCTTCCGACATCAAATGAAGATTTTTCTGCTTATATGGTAAAAGTTTCAGGTGAAAATCCCGAAAAAATTGCTTCAAGAATTTTATGGCCTTATCTGGCATCTGTCGAACATATTTTCCCAAAATCTGAAGGCGGACCTGATATAATGGCAAATTTTGCCGGTGCCACGACAAGAGAAAATTCTATCAGAAAAAGTATAGATTTCACAGAGCAAATGAAACTTCGTCCTAATACTCCTAAATACTGCCAAATGTATGTTGATAAACTTATTAAACTTTATCACGAGGGGGTGTTTAGTCAGAACAATATAAATCCGAAGTATATTGAAGAATTTAAGAACACTATATATAATGTCTCTAAAGGACAAATTGATTTGGATATTTCAAAATTTTATGATTAAAATAAAATCAGTAGTAGTAGAACTCTTTTTAAATATAAAACTGATTAATTTATTAGTTCTCCAAAAATGATTCCATTTTCAAACTTAACAAGTTTTACGGTCTGCAAGGTGTTATAAATATCTTCTTTATCAGAATCAATATGCACCGTTAAATAATTCCTTGTTATCCCTTTGAGATTTCTATAATGTTTATCCCTGTGCTTTTCAATCAGTATTTCGGCGGGTTTACCTATATTTTTTTTTACAAAATTTTCGAATTTCTTTCGGGATATGCTCTTAATAATATTTGCTCTTGCTTCCTTGATATTATCATTTACCTGTCCGTCCATACCTTCTCCTACAGTTCCTTTTCGTACCGAATAAGGGAATGTATGTATTTGAGTTAATCCTGAACTTTCAAGATTTTTACGCGTAATTTCAAAATCTTCATCTGTTTCACCAGCAAAGCCTGCGATTATGTCACTGCCTAAAAACGGCAAGTCAAACATATCGTTTATCTGCTCAATTTGTTTTAAATAAAAATCAGTTTTATAAAATCTGTTCATTGAACGCAATGTTTTGTCATTAGCACTTTGAAGCGATAAATGAAAATGGGGACAAAATTTCCCTGATTTCCTTAAAAATTCCAGTAATTCGTCGTTAATTTCTGTCGGATTTAGTGAACCAAGACGGTATCGCGGGATCTTTGTTTTTGCTTCAATTTCTTTTAGCAAGTCTAAAAGTGTAAGCCCGAACTCCTTTCCCCATTGTCCTATGTGAATACCTGTTAATACTACTTCTTTATATCCTGATTTAACGAAGTTATTTATCTGATTTGTAATAAATTCTGCAGATGCACTTCGGCTTTTTCCTCTTGCTTTCCAGATTATGCAGTATGTGCATCTGTTGTCGCAGCCATCCTGAATTTTCAGGCTTGCGCGGGTTTTTGTTGTATCAGATAATGCGGCTTGATTAAATTTATTTTGCACCATAACATCTGATACAATATATCTTGTGTCTTCAATCAAATATTTGTATAAATTTAATTTGTCGTCATTGCCGATGACAAAATCAATAAATTCATTTTTTAAAAGTTCTTCTTTCTCAATTTGCGCAATACAACCTGTTAAAACGGTCTTTACTGAGACATTTTTATGTTTGGCATTTCTTAAATGATAAAATGCTTCATTATCACTCTTATGTGTCACAGAACACGAATTTAATATAAAATAATTCGCATTTTTTATATCCTGAACTTCTTCAAAACCGTTATTTGACAAGTTTTCTTTTATTATTGAGGTCTCAAACTGATTCGATTTGCAACCCATTGTATGAATGTAAAATTTTTTCATAATTAAAATGTAAAAAAAAAAGAGTAAATTGTAAATATTTATAAATATTTTTATGTAAATTAGCAAAAAAATATTTCACATGCCTTGTTAATTATAGTATAATCTAAACGTGAAAGGTATAGGTGTGTTATGCTTGTCAATTCTGTTTCGTCAGTTAATCAGTATTCCAATCAGGCGTTTAAAGCTTCTGTAGAAGAGCAAATGTTTTCCAGGTTAAATGATGGAGATATAAGACGAATAGCCTGGGCAAAGGCATCTCAGGATGTAAACGATAAAAAGCACAGAAGAATTGACAATGCTCTGTTTTATTCTTTACCTATTGCAGGAGGTATTTCAGCAGCAGTAAGAGAAATATCTCCAGAAGCAATTGCTAAGTATGGTAAAAAGAATGTGCGAGCTATCAGGCTTGCACGTTTCGGTGTTGTTACCGCAGCATGGGCTGCAGGTTTAACTGCTCTTGGTGCATTATGGGGTGCCAAAGATTATTTGGCTAAAAAAGTTGATATTATTAAAAATAATCCTGTAATGTCTTCTGTTATTACGTTTGCTGCTGGTTTCGGAGTATTAGCAGGAGTTAATAAATTTGGAGCAAAAGGTTTAAATAAATTAATTAGTTCAGTTGATGAGAGAAAGATTGTTCCTGTTCTTAAAAAAGTTAGAAATGCTTTAAATAGCAATAAAGTTTTTAATAAAATTGCCGAATTTGGGGCAAAAACTCCGTCTCCGATTAAAGATATTGCAAGAAATGCTGCTGAGTTAGCACCGTTTCTTGTTATAGGCACACAAATTGGTCATTTGTTTGGGCACCAAATAGCAAAAGCACAGGTTGCAGTTAATAATTATCAGGATTTAAAACAGGCTCAAAGCATGATCAGAGATAGTATTGCAGATGACAATATTGATAGCAAAATTAATCAAAAGCAGACAATATCTGATTTGCATGCTCAATATGAGCAGATGCTGAAAACAAAGCCTATAATGGATGCAAGCACACATGAACCGATTACATTTGAGCAATATGTTAAACTTGCAACAACTATGGTAAAATAATTAAAGAAATATATATTTACAAAATGAGGTGCTGAATTTGCACCTCATTTTTTTATAATATAATAAATTTATGAGGGTTGTTATTTTAGGAAAAGGGTTAATGCTTGGCAACTTAATACTTGGCGTAAAAGATGCCGGAGCTGATATTGTCGGCATTTTTCGTTATGATTATACAGCAAATTCAAAAATAAAAGTAATGATAAATGATTGTATAAATCCGGAACCTGAAGTTACTCTTATTAAGAAGCTTAAGCTCAATGAAATACGTTTAAAATCTGCAAATTGTGAAGCATTTCAAAAACTTATGGTTTCGCTTAATGTTGATCTGATAATTGTCGGGACATGGAAAGAACGAATTTCTCCAAAAACTTATAATATTCCGACTATTGCAACTGTAAATGTTCATCCGTCATTGCTTCCAAAATACAGAGGACCTAATCCATATATGCAGTCAATTCTTCATGGGGAATTGTATTCCGGTGTAACAATTCACCTTATGAATGATGAATACGATAAAGGGGCAATACTTAAGCAAAAGCAAATTAGAATATATGAATCTGACACATCCAAAGAATTAAGAGAAAAAACAGTTATAAAAGCACGAGAACTTATTACGGAATTTTTAAATGATTTAAATAGAAGAATACTTACTCCGGTAAATCAGGATGAAAGGATTGCTACTTATTTCCCAAATATTACCGGAGAAGAAATGATGCTTGATTTCAATCTTCAAAATTCGCGTGAGATATCACGAACAGTGCGTGCACTACATCCTTTTTTACCGACATATATAACATACAAAGATGTATTTTTTACTGTAGATCCCTATAATTTCAATATTTTAGACAGATATACAAATTATCCGCCAAATACTGTAATTGATAAAAACGCAGAAGATAAGTCTATCACAATTGTTGCAAAGGATCAGAGATCTGTTAAGTTTAATAACTTAAAACTATACAAAAAATCAGGAATAAAACAATATATTGATAAGCAAGTTGATGTTATAAAATAAAAATATCAACCCCTAAAATAATCACAGATTAATTTTTCTCCGCGATGAGGAATAAGATGTTTAATTCTGTTAGCTAGTGTGTCGTTTTGTAAATCATCAAGTTGTTTTTTCAGAATAGCCTTTTCTAATAAAACTTTATCATATAAATCTGAACATATTTCACTTTTATCAATATGAGATTTTAACTTCAATAGTTGTAATTCTTTTTCATGTATTGATGCCATTAGTTGTTTTTTCACTTTACATAGACCTTTCTGTTTACACATGAAGAATATACTGTTTTGCCAAATTTAAAATCAACTTTTTAGGTGATTTTAAATTAAACTTTCAATAAATCATACTCATAGCCTAGTTTTAAAGCTTCAATATTTTTAGGTATTAAATTCGCTCTGTGAGGTGGAATAACATTATGCAACGCTTTTTCTAAAGTACTTAAAGAGATTAATTTACTTACTCTGGATAATGTACCTAGAGCAAGTATATTTGACATTTTAATGTTCCCGAGTTTTTCATGAGCAAGTTTTGTTATCGGAACAAAAATATAATTTATATCTTCTCTTGTTTTCTTTATGATTGCTAAAGATGAATTAACGATAATTGAACCGCCTTTTTTTACCCATGAAACGTATTTATCAAAAGATGCTTGATTTAATACGATAATAAAATCAGCACTTGATTTTTGAACTGCACTCACATCTTCATCAGACATAACGACAGTACAATTTACCGTTCCCCCGCGCATTTCTGCTCCGTATGACGGATACCAGGTAACGTTCTTGTTGTCAATCATAAAGCCGTTAGCAAGAACTTCTCCCGCCAGTAATACGCCTTGTCCGCCAAAACCTGCAATTATAAAATCTTTTTCCATAATGTCATTCCTATTATACAATCTGATTTTCAACTGTTATATCTTTATATACTCCCGGTTTAAACACCTGCATCATTTCATTTTGAACTCTTTCATGTGCTTTCTGCGGAGTCATTTTCCAATTTGTAGGGCAAGTAGAAAGAATTTCTACAAAACCTAAGCCAAGTCCTTTTATTTGAACTTCAAATGCTTTTTTGATTGCCTGTTTTGCTTTTTTGATATTTGCCACAGAATCAAGTGAAACTCTTGCACTATATGCGGTGCCGTCACACATTGCAATATGCTCTGCGATTTTTATCGGATAACCGTAATATTCAAGGTTTCGTCCCGTAGGAGATGTTGTTGTAACCTGTCCGACTAAAGTGGTCGGACCTAACTGACCTCCTGTCATACCATATGTTGTGTTGTTTATACAAATTGCTGAGATTTTTTCTCCTCTTAAGGCCGCATGCATACTTTCTGCCCAACCAATAGATGCGAAATCTCCATCGCCTTGATAAGTAAAGACAAACTTGTCAGGGCATGCCCTTTTAATTCCTGTAGCTTCAGCCATTGCACGTCCGTGCGGAGCTTCAAGAGCATCAATATTTAAAAAATCATATATCGTAACCGAACACCCGATGGCACAAGCTGCAATAGTGTTTTCTGTCAGCCCAAGTTCTGATAAACATTCTCCTACAAGTCTGACAGCGACTCCGTGATCACACCCCGGACAAAAAGTATATTTCGCATCTTTTTTGAATGAATCAGGTATTTTAAAAACTTGAGTTGCCATTATATTAACTCCTCTATCTGTCTAACAATTTCTTCAGGAGCAGGAGGAACACCAACCCCCTTGTGTATAAGCTCGACAGGAGCTTTACCGTTTACGGCAAGTCTTACATCCTGAACCATTTGCCCCATATTTACTTCTACGCTTATAAACATTTTGACTGACTGAGCAAGTTCTTTCAAACGCTTTGTTGGGAACGGAAATAAGGTGATAGGTCTTAAAACTCCTACCTTTAAGCCTTTTTGTCTGCATATTTTTGCTGCTGTTTTGACATTCCTTGCTGTAGAACCAAAGCTTACCAACACAATATCAGCATCTTCCGTTCCGATTTCTTCCCATTGAGTTTCCTGTTCCTCAATTAATTTATATTTTTCGAATAATTTTTCAAGATAAACACACTGACTATCCGCTAAAGGAGCATAAGAACGAATAATTCTTGCGTCTCTGCCTTTAGCACCTGACAATTTCCACTTAGAATTGTCAATTTCAGGGTAGGGATATGGCTTAAATTCAACAGGTTCCATCATTTGTCCTAATAATCCGTCTGCTAAAAGTACGGTTGGATTACGATATTTTTGAGCTAAATAGAATGCTTTATATGTTAAATCTGCGCATTCCTGGACTGTTGAAGGTGCAAGTACAATTAATTTGTAATCGCCGTTTCCTCCCCCTCTCGTTGCCTGAAAATAATCACCCTGTGACGGATAAATATTGCCTAAGCCGGGACCGCCGCGCATTACACTTACCAAAACTACAGGAAGCTGATCTGAGGTTGCATATGATAAACCTTCCTGCATTAATGATACTGCGCAAGAAGATGATGAAGTCATAGCTTTTACACCGGTTGAGCATGCCCCAATAGTCATGTTTATTGCCGCGAGTTCACTTTCTGCTGAAACATACGCTCTGCCCAGCTCCTGCATTTTGCCGCTCATAAATTCTCCAATTTCACTTTGCGGCGTAATCGGATACCCAAAATAGCACTGGCAGCCCGCCAAAACAGCGGCATTTGCAATAGCATAATTCCCTTTCATCAAAACTTTTTTATCTGTTATTGTTGCAGTCATTTATTATAAACCCTCTTAATATACGAAATTTATCCTCTGTAAACCTCAGTTATTGCCAAATCGGGGCATCTTGTCGCACACATTGCACATCCGAGACACTCATTTTTTGAGTCCTGAAATTCTACGACCCTATTACCCAGATTATTTGTATCGTCACTTATTTTAATTAAATTCTTAGGACACTCATTTATGCATAAATAACACGCCTTGCACTTAGACTTATCTATTACTATATGGCTCATGATATCCCCTCTTTTTCTATACATGATTCATGTTATCACTAACTTAATTTTTTATAACCAGATTTTGCTTTTGTGCTTAACATTTGTAATAAATATACGTTAATAATTTTACTATTAACTGATAACTTGATAAAATTAGCATGTAGGGATAGATTTTTTTTAATGTTAAGGGATTTAAAATGGCTCAAGATTTAGAAACAATAATACAGTTACTTAATGACATACAACGAACAAGTGCTTTTAATGCTGATAATTTTGACAGCATACTTTCAAGTATAAGTTCAAAAATCGATACAAATAATTCCGTATCGAATAACGAATTGTTAAACTCTTATATCGGGGAATTATCAAAATCAATTGATGAAAAATATACTTATACCCTTAACAAATTTGAAGATATTGAAAAAGCTCTGAAGGCGGTTTATGACACACAGGACAATCATGTCAAAAATTCTGATATGAAAGAATTGTTTGATATATTATCCAAAAATATTAATAATTTTTATACAGAAGCAAGACAAGAAAAAGCCATTCTGTCGGGGATTGAAAGTAAAATTGCAGATTTCTCATCAAATAAAACAGACAAAGAGGATATACTAAGAACTATATCCTTATTAAGAAATGATATGGGAAATATAAATCTGTCCTACAAGAACACAGTAGATGACATAAATACAACTTTAAAATCTATCCTCTCCGGTATAAAAAGCGTTGATCCTCTAAAAACAGGTGATACGACAAAAACACAAATTGATATAATGTTTAAGGCGTTTAATGATATTTTGTCAAATATTAACGATATTAACGTGCGTGAAGATAATTTTGAAAAAATATTGGTTAATGTTGTTACAACCGAAGATTTAAAATTGACTGACGGTATTATTGATTCTATTGTTGAGAAGACAAATAGTATTGAAGAAAAATTAAATAATTGTGTATTAAAAAATGATTTTGAGGATACTCAGTTAGCAATTTCTTACATAAAAGAAAAAAGTGAATTGCTATCTACGGCAGATGATTTTGGTATTCTAAAGGAAAAGACTGCAAATTTAATTTCATACACTGATGAAATTAAGCAGACACTGAGTTCCGTAGCAATGAATATTGATAATATTCCTGATTCAGAAGAATTGGAGGCAAATCTGAAAAAATTATATTCTCATATATATGATTTGTCTAATAATGTTGAGAATTCCAATGTAAAAGCTGATATTGCAGATATTAACAATAATTTGTCTGTATTTAAAGAAGAACTTGGCGTTATAAAAAATATTATTGCTGACTGTGATGAGGTTGTTACATCAAAACTTGCGGAATCTCTGGATAAAATTTCATCAGATAATGATGACTTAAAAAGGATTGTGACAGAAATATCTCACGCGTTTCCTCAAAAAGAGGACATAGAAAAAATATTGGAAGATAGTCTTGAACTCAATACCTTATTAGAATGTACGAAAAAAATATCTCAAGAGCTGGACGTTTTGCCTGCAATCCAAAATAATATAGATGAAATCAGTACTAAGCAGACTGATTTGTCGCTTGCAATCGATAATTTAAAAAATAATTTTAATGAAATTTATAATTCCTTGGAAACATTGTCAAAAAGTACTGATATTGGGGATATTAACACTAATCTTGCTAGTATAGAAGCTCAACTTGCAGATGTGAAAAATACTTTTGAGGCAAATTCTGTTTTAGAAAACAATGAAATAATTGAGCGTCTTGATAATTTGCAGCATTCAAGTTCTGAAATATTATCCCGTGAGGAATTCAATAACTATATAGAGGAACTAAAGTCTTGCATAAGCAATTTAAGTTTAAGTACAGGTTCTTGTTCCGATAATTTACTCGAAATGCAAAATTTTCAGAAGCAAATTGAAGACCGCTTGTCTGAGCTTGATTTTTCGAGAGTCTCTGAGATTCTGGACAATAAATTAGAAAGTATAAACGAAAAAATTGAACAAATACATTCTGTTGTTGAAAATAATTCGACCTCTATCTCAGAATTTATCAAAAATAATATCGGTCTTGATAATGAATATATTAAATCAGAATTAAATGAAATTAAATCTATAATTGAAGCAAATATGTCCGATTTTGATAATGCTTATGCCGATAATAAAGACAATGAAGCAATTAAAGAGTATTTAGACGAAGTAAAAAATCTTATTCAGGATAATTCAAAAAGCCCTATATATTCAAAAGTAATGGCAATAGAAGATTCTATAGTTAATAATCAGACATTTAATGAATCTGCTTATTCTCAGATATTAGAAAAAATTGAGCATTATCAGGGAATTACGAATAATCGTGAAAATAATGAGCAGATTGAAAATGCTATCAGTGAGATTTCAGGACTGAAATCTCAGATTGACAGCCTGGTTGAATTATATAAAAATAAAGATGATATTCGGATTGATAATCCGGAAGATACTTATACCGTGAAATTTGAAGAATTTTTAGCCGATAAATTCGAACAAATACGCCAAGATTTAACTGATATTACAAATTCAACGGATGTAAAATTATCTGATAGTATTGCTTATCGTGCAGAGTTGCTGGAACAAAAAATTGATGCTATCGAAAAATTATTAGCTGAACAAAATCTTACCAAAGATTTGGATAATCCTGAGTTTACCCAAAAACTTAATACTACTTCGGAAACGCTGGATGCTTTTAAACAGGAACTTCAGCTTGCAGTTACAGATGTTACTGAAAATGTTAGTGTTCAGACAAATAATGTATTAGAAGAAATACAGTCTATAAGGGCATTGCTTGATAAAATTTCTCAAACCGGAGATCCTGAAATTCTAAAAAACAAAGTAGAAGAATTAAATGAAGAATTGACATCGGCTCCGGAATTGGACGATATAAGTTTTGAGTTTGAGGAGTTATACAGTAAATTAAATGACAAATTAAATGACAACGGAAATAATCTTAAGGATTTTATCTTGACTGAAACAGATTCCATTATCTTAAAATTCGAAAATTTAAAAGAGTATATCGAACAATCTGTCGAATCTATTCTTCCTCCTGATGAAAATTCTATAAAAGAAATAAAAGATTTTATTTCAGAAATAAAAACCTTCAGAGAAGAACAGGAAAATTTATTTGTAAAAAGTGCTAATGAAATCAAGCAAGAAATAAAAACTCAAAGTGATGAAATTAAATCCATGTTTACGATTGCGTCAAATCATGAAGATATTATTAATGCTATTGAGACTTTAAAAGCTTCATTTAAAAAAGCTGCCGGATCTTCAAAACAAAAAGCTAAAGCAGGTGATGAAGAGCCTGATAATGTCTCATTCGATGAAGATGCCCTGGCTGATTTGAAGGCTGATTTTAAAAAGTATTCTAAGATTATTGAAAAATTATCTGATGATAACTCTCAAATTACTGAAGTGTTATCAAATATAAGTAGCCGTTTGGATGAAATGACAAAAGCTTCTGAGATTAAAGAAGGCAGCGAAATAGATGATACAGAATTAAATGATAATTTTGAAGTGACAGAAGATGATATTTTTGGAGAAGATAAGTTTGATTTTGTTCAGGCTTTTGATATTCTTCAAAATGATATAAGAAATTTACATTCTAAAATTGAGGTTATTCAAAAAAATCAAACTGAAAATAAAGAAGCATCGAAAATACCTGCAATAAGTAATACCGGAATGATTATGACAATAAATTCAAAAGTTGATAACATTCTAAAATCTCTGGGTAATGATTGGCTTAAAGATCTTCAAACATACATTAAAAACGGAAATCAGAATATAAATCTGAAACTTGATTCTATTGGTTCTAAATTAGATATATTTGTTTCTGATACTACAAATACAGATTTGCTAAATAATGTTTCAGACAACATAAATGATTTAAATGATACAATTGCTGAGTTGGCTCCAAAAGTTGATTCTCTTGTTCCTTCAATTGAATTGCTTTCTGATTCAGATAAAAAATTAACTTCAATGCTTGAAGAACTTAATACAAAAATCGGAGAAATTGCATCTGATAATAGCGGGCTGGATGAATTAAACAGTATAAAAGCGTTAATAGGAGAACAGAAAAGCTATATTGAGAAACTCGAACCGAGTGAAAAGCTCGAAGTATTTAAAAAGTGTTTAGATGAAATTACTTTTGAAGTTAATGCTTTGGCTACAGATTCTAATGCAGACAGAGAAAAATTGCAAAAAACAATCAAAGATATGAAAGAGTCTTTGATGAGTGCTGTTATTTCAATATTTGATCAGGTTTCATTTATTGAAGAAAGTGAAGATATTAAAGATTTTGTCGAAGAAAGAACTGATGAAATAAATGAAAGAATCTCTCAGATTACAAAACAACTTCAACAAATAGCTTCAGCTGACGAAAAAACCGATTATACATATTCAATGCAGGATATTGAAACTGATTTGGCAAAACTGAGATTAGCATTGCAAGACAGTACTCAGCCTGATTTATCGGAGATTACCGATAAAATATCAAAATTAAAAGAGCAGACGGAATTTTTGATTGCTACATCTGATAAATCATATAATGCTTTAAATACAGGAATTGTCGGTTTTGAAGAAATTATACATGACAATATTACAGACAGAGTTGATAAACTCTCTGCTATGTTAGAAAATTCTGCAGAATCTGACAGGGTAATTAGGCAGGCTCTTGTTTACATGGGCGAATGGATTGATTCTGCAAGCAAAAGTATAAATAAAATTTCGTCAAATTCAGATGAGATAACTAGAATTAATGATGTATTATTAAATATTAATAATGTGACTCAAAATATAAATGAAGTTAAAAATTCAATAAATATACAGGTTAATAGTGTTATTGAAAAAAGATTTGCGCAATTAAATGAGCAACTCAAAAATGTTGAAAAACAATTTATAAAAATGGATAGTCTTGAAAATCAATTATTGCAGCAACAAGAACGTATTGACAGATTAGAAAATAATATTGACAAATTGGTGTCTATAGTTGAAAATATAGAAGATCCCGGAATTCCGAGAAAAATTGATAAAATTGAAAAACAGATATCAAAGCTTGGCGTAAATATAGAAAAATTGGCATCATATGTTGACTAAATTAGCAAAAGAACTGAATAAAGTTTTACCCCGTGAGAACCTGTTATTTGATATGGAAGAAAGGTACGCATATTCTTTTGATGCTTCAGAAACTCAGATTGCGAATTCAAAATTAGCCGATGCTGTTGTATTTGCCCAAAACATCGAACAGGTTCAGTCTGTTGTTAAAATCGCTAATAAGTATAAAACTCCAATTATATGCCGTGGAGCCGGTACTAATACTGTCGGAAGTTGCGTACCTGTAAATGGCGGAATTGTGTTGAACTTTTCAAAAATGAATAAAATTTTGGAATTCAATGATCAAAATATGACAATAAAAGTTCAGCCCGGGGTTACCATTGGAGAGATACAAAGTCTTGCTGATAAAAAAGGATTATTTTATCCTCCTGATCCATCTAACTTAAAAGTATCGACAATAGGCGGTAGTATTGCTCAAAATTCTGCAGGTGCAAGATGTTTTAAATACGGCTCAACAAAAAATTATGTGCTAGATTTAAAGGTAATAACAGCAAGCGGTGAAATTATAAGAACCGGGTCAAATACTATAAAAAATGCTGTCGGATATGATTTGAACAGTCTGTTTACCGGTTCGGAAGGGACTTTGGGGATTGTTGTTGAAGCAACATTAAAATTGATTCCAAAACCTGCGGAAACTCAGGTTTTAATGGCGTATTTTGACAATATAAACGATTCAATACAATGCGTTAACCAAATAATTGAACAAAAAATATTCCCTTCGACTATAGATTTTATGGATAGTAGTGCTCTTTCTACTGTTGAACAATTTTATCATACCGGACTTTTGACGGACAAAGAAGCAGCGTTGCTTATCGAAATTGATGGTGATTATGACAGTATATTGAAAATGAAATACAATATATGCAAAATTTTAAATCTCAATAATGCCGTAAATATACAATACTCAAAAAATGAGACAGAAGCTGAAAATATATGGAGAGCAAGACGTTCATCTATGGCAGCGTGCGCAAAGCTTAAGCCAAATGTGACTACAGACGATGTTATTGTACCAAGAGAAAATCTTGCAAAGCTTGTAAAAGGAGTTCAGGAAATTTGTCAAAAACATAATTTAACTGTTTGTCTTGTCGGGCATGTTGGTGATGGCAGCATACATCCTCAAATCCCGATTGATTTTTCTGACGAACGTGAGTACAGGGAATATAAAATTGCTAAAACTGAAATATATCAACTTGCAATATCTCTTGATGGTACGATTTCCGGAGAGCACGGAATTGGATTAGAAAAGAAACCACACATCTCAAATGTTGTAGAAGCGGGTGCATTAAGTTATATGCGTGAAATTAAAAAGATATTTGATCCAAATAATATTCTCAATCCATACAAAATATTTTGATTAAAATCTAAAATTATCTTGTGTAAACTCTCGGCAGGCGGACTTTAAGGCGACAGGTTAATTCATAATTTATTGTATTTAATATTTTTGCCCAATCATCTATTGACTTGTTCTCATCAAGCAAAGTTATCACATCTCCGCATTTGCAATCAACTCCCGTCACATCAAACATAATCTGATCCATTGTAATATTCCCAACCTGAGGAACTTCAACCCCGTTTAGTGCCCCCGTTATCTTATTTGACAGCCCCCTTGGCAATCCGTCAGCATACCCTATCGGAACTGTCGCAATAGTTCTTTCGCCCTTTGCAATATAAGTGTGGCAGTAACTAATCCCTTCACCGTCTTTTGCTTTGTGAATATTTACTATTCTGCCTTTTAAAGAAATTAATTGTTTTAATTTCGGAATCCTAAAATTTACCCCCTGCGGAAAATCAGGGTATAAACCGTACAAAGAAATTCCGATTCTGCACATATTTGAATTTGGCTTTTTATAACAAATTGTCCCTGTGGTGTTTAAAATATGTAATAAAAGACCTTCTGTATCAACATTATCAACTACGCTATCCCATTTTGCGAATTGTTCTTTTGTTTTATCTAGTTCTTCTGCAGCGGCAAGATGGGTGAAAATTCCTCTAAAATCAAGATAAGGTGAATTTTGAACTTTTTTTATAAAATCAATTGCTTCGTCAGCCCTGACTCCTATTCTGTTCATCCCCGTATCAAGTTTTACATGAACTTTCGGTTTAACACCTGTTCTTTCATAAATTTCTTTGCAGGCTTTTAAGTGTTCTTGCGTAAAAATTGAGATACTTATATTATTTTCAATAGCCGTTTCTAAAGCCCAAACAGGAACAGCGCCAAGCACTAAAATCTCGCATTTGATTTTTGCCTGCCTTAAATCAACACCTTCATCTATTGATGCGACACCAAGCATATCAACTCCGCTTGCCAAAATTGTCGGCGCAAGCATAATAGAACCATGGCCGTATGCATCAGCCTTTACAACGCCTAACAGTTTCATATCCGGCGAAACATTTTTTCTGATTTCTTTAATATTATGTTCCAAATTGCCTACGTTTATTTCAACCCAGGCATCTCTGTGAATATTTATATTTGTCTGTCTTTTATTACTCATAGATAAATTATATGACAAAATATGTAAATTTATAACAGTTTACGCAATTCATTTTCAACTTCATTAAACACACTGTTCCAATCGCCGTTTTGAGGTTGTCTAAACAGTTTCAAACTATCGTACCAATCTGATTTTGAAAGGTCATTGTGCCAGCGCCAATTATATACATGAGGTAATAACACCCAGCATGGTTTACACATTGCACCTGCAAGATGCGCCAAAGATGTGTCGTTACAAATTATCAAATCCAAATTTTCGACTGCACTCGCAGTCCAGGAAAAATCCTTAAATGTAGGCGCAAGATCGATTACATTATATTTATCTTTAATCTTTTCAAATTTTTCAGAGCCTTCAAATGTCTGACATGAATAAAATTGAGTGTTTGGAAGTTCAAAGAGATTAAAAAAATCCTCGACTTTTAATATGCGTTCTTTATCATAATACGAATTCCCCTGCCATTTAATTCCGATTTTAAACTTATCGTTATTAAAATATTTATCTTTGTAAAATTTCACCTTTTCAGAATTAGGCTTGATGTACCCGTCATCATGGTGGATAAACATCTCTTTCCCCGATTTACCCAAAACATAAGGCAAACTCAAAAACGGCAGATGATAATCAAAATCCATCTCTTTTTCGTTTTTAAACATTCCCATAATCTCTGCGCCATAAGAATTTTCATCAAACAACGGTTTTAATTCCTCTTGAGGTTTAAATATAACTTTTTTGCATTTTGAAACAAGTTCAGGCATAAAGCGGTAAATCATAATATTATCGCCAAACCCTGCCTCGTAATAGGTATAAAGAGTTTTATCAGACAAATCTTCTTTCCCTGTCCAGATAGGCTTTTGTTTCATAAGATTGGGGTAAGTCTTTTCTTGCGAAACAATGGCACTTTGTTTGCAAAGTCTTTGTTCAAAACATCTTAAGCCATCTTTGTAATTTTTATCCTGCATATAGGCAAGTGAAAGAAAATACGTTGTTTCCCAATCATCAGGATTGATTTCAAGAACTTTTTTATAACATTTTATCGCCCCTTTTGTATCGTTTTCATTGAAGCAAAGATATGCAAGATTAAAATACGATTCAGTGCTTTTGGGGTTAAGTTCTATCGCCTTATAATAAGTTTCTTTAGCCTTGTCATACTGAGCATTGCTTTTATAAGCCATGGCAAGATTAAATGTGTTTTCGTAGTTTTCTGAATTATTTTTTACTAATATCTCATAGAGTTCAACGGCATTTTGAAAATCTTCTTTTTTGAAATACATCTTTGCGAGATTTCCGATATAAAAAGGCAAAGGCTTTAATTCAATCGCTTTTTGCAGGCATTCAAGTGCTTTATCAAACTCATTTACCTGAGTATATAAAATTCCGAGCAAATCCCAAACTTCATGGTTTTGACTATCATCATTTAAAATTTGTTCATACAAATCTCTGGCATCTGTGAGTTGCCCTTTTTGATGATATTCAAAAGCCTGTTGAAATTTGTTTTGCATGCAAATCCCCTCTCTCTAACCATCTCCCTCAATGGGCGAGGGAATTTTATATGCTACATTTTTACTCCGATTATTTCAAATAAACCGTTTATATTAAATACATTATATTGAAATATCAAGCCTAAAATTGTCCCAACCAAAACCAGCAAACCCAGAATAATAAAAGTATCTTTTTTGTCACCGTTTTTGCGTAACAATACCAGAATCCCAAGTCCGCCTGAGGTGCATAATCCTGCGACCAACGAGCCAAAACTTATTGTATTTTTGACAAATAACATTGTAAGCATAACTGATATTGCGCAATTTGGTATCAAACCGACAAGAGATACCAAAAACGGTTGTAAAGGGGAATTCATAAGGCAGTATTTTGCAATAACTTCTTCTGAGCCTGCTCTTGAGAGAATAAATGCCAGAACAACTGATATTAAAAATATAAATACAAAAATATTTAATGTATGCTTGAGCGGGTGCAGCCAAAAATCTCTTTTTCTTGTGGCATGAATAAGGTGATGATGGCAGCAACCCTCAATGTCTTCATCATGACCTTCTTCGATTACAGGTTCTTTGGCGTTGTATGTAACGAGCCAATCAACGATATATCCGACAACTATCGCAACTGCAATTTTTACTGCTATAATAGGAAGAATTAGCGGTGCTTTTTGCGGATAAGTCAATAAAACAGGAATTGCTTCATCTGAAGTTGCCAGATAAACCGCAACCAACGTGCCTCTTGAGAGTAATCGTCTTGTATAAACCGTACTTGCAATAACAGAAAAACCGCATTGAGGCAGTGATGCGAATAAACTCCCAAACAACGGTCCGATTTTCTTTATCCAAAAAACAAATAAATGGCGTTTTTTTGCGTAATATCGTTCTATAAATTCTATTAAAACAAATATTATAAAAAGGAATGGAATCAAACCTAAGCTGTCAATTAAAGCATCTTTCAGAAAATCCGGAATAAATTCTATCGGTTCAATTAATTCTTCCGGTAAATTCCAAATATATTTTAATATTTCCACAATATTATTCATTCCCAAAGTCCCTCTTATAACTTAAAGCCTTTATCCGCGCAAAACTCATTTAATTTATTTTTTTCATATATAACAGAATTTTTGATATGTGGATTTTGAGTTTCTTTTACAACAAATTCCATTGCCTTTTCAAACATTACAGCTGAGCCTCGCAGATATTCAATTTGATTTTGAGTCGCAATTTTACCTATATCATAGTAATATTTTCCATATAATAAGTAAATTCTAGAAAGCATATCGTTCATTTTGCAATTCTTTGCCAGTTTCAAAGCTTCTTCTATATTTATTTTTGCACTTGAATAGTCTGCGATATTCATATAGGCATTCGCCAGAACAAGTCTTAAGCTAACTGCAAAGAAGTAGTTGTCAATATTTGGATTAACAGAAATTTCTAATGCTCTTGAAGCTATGTCAATTGCACTTTTTGAGTTTTCTGTAACAATAGTTGCATCTGCAATTAAGTACCATGCCAGTAATGCACCCAAAGCCATTTTCTCTTTTGCAAAGTATGTAACCTGCTCATTATAAATTTCCAAAGCCTGCTGTGCTTTATTTTCGTCTTTGAAAACTTTGCCAAGAAGCGTTTTTAGAATATTTTTTGTAAAATTGTCTCCTGCATTATTTGCGAATGTAACAGCTTCAAATAAGTCCTGTCGTAGGTTTTCATAATCTTTTAATAAAAATCTGTTTATTATATAAACCAAGTTTAGTCTGGATACTGATACATCATCCATATAATTGTCGCGGTAATCTGAATCAACATTACGCAGTATCTGCATAGATGTATTAATATCGCCTTTCATTGTGTTCGCGTATGCCTGAACAATTTTTGCACGAGCTATTAATTGTTTATCATTAATTTTATGCTTATCAATTATCGTAAATAAATTTTTTAAAACCTCAAAGCATCTTTCATTCCCCTGCAGAGCTAATGCGGTTGAAAGAACCAGATAAACTTTAAGCCAGCTATCAAATAACAAACCTAATGGAAACATTTTGTTTAATTTCGGTTTCGCTAAAAATTGATTTAAAACAGGTAATACGTCATTATCTGCCAGATTTATAACTTCCCCGCAATTTCCAATATCTAAAAGAGCAGATAACTTTGAACTGATAACTAAAGCTCTTTCAAGTTCCTGCCCGTCTTTAAGTTTCCTTAGAACATTATCAGTACATTCAACATTGCCAAAATAATTTCCTGTTTTTGAGCAGCACAATGCGAGATACCCTAGTAACTCAATCTCTTTTATTTCATCATTGTTTGCTCTTGCATTTGATATTGCATCCGGTAAAAACTCCAAAGCTTCCTCCGGATCATAACCTGATAATATTTTTCCTAATTTTTCACTAATACTGTAGCGAATTTTTATTGTTTCACTTTCATTAAATTCATTAAGCAAAGCCAAGCACTGTTTTTGAGCTATGACATATAAATTTATATCCCCTATATAAGAAGCCAGCCTTGTAGTTTTAGTCCATATATCAAATGCCAGCCTTGTTTCTTTTAAGTTATGAGCAATCATTGCCATTGTCGTATTTGTATTAAGGTTGAATACACTGATAGCTTTACCTATTTTAATATTTATATCTTCAAACTCTGAGTCATGCGTAATATTTTTCAATACTGTTTCCCATAGTTTGATATTATTAAATTCGTAATAAACGTTGTCAAATTTGCGAATAAAGTTAGACATTTCGAGATAATTTAAAATGTCATTAAATTCATTTTCCTCATACCCAAAAATTTCTCTTAATAAGGTAATATTTATTTTATCTCCCAGTATTGCCGCTGCGCATAAAACCTTATTCGCGATTTTATTTGTCTTTTTTAAAGTTAATAGACGTTCCTTTATAAGAATCATAAAGTCTTCTGGCAATACAAATACTTTATCACTTATCTGGCAATCAAATACATAACTGTATGCTTGTTGTATATAAGCCAGATTGCCGTTTGCCTTTTCAAAGATTTTTTGTTTTTCTGTTTCTGTTACATAGTTATCAATATCATTATTAAAAACGATGTCCTGTGCTAATTCTTCATCTGTGGCAGGGTGTAAATTTATATCCATAAATGAATTTATATTCTTATCTTCTAATCCGAAATAGCCGCAAACAGGTTTTGGTTCGTTATATACAAATACAAATTTTAAATTATTCCAGTTTTTTTCCCTTCGGATTAAATTGGTTAAAAACTCTGCACTGAATCCATCTATAAAATCAAAATTATCAATAATAAATATGAATTTACCGCTTATGATGAAAGCATCAAATATTTTGTCTAAAATTGAGTGAGTTCGTCTTTTATTTATAATTATATCTTCATAATTACCGTCATTAAAACTGTATATAAAATTAATTAAGTCAGACACTTCAGGTGGTTGTAAAAATTTAAACTCTTTTGAAAAAAATTCAGTAGCATTTTTTTTAAGTGCTGCGTTATTTATACCGAAATTCGGCAGGCTAAACAAATTTAATAGCATGTCCTGAATGACACCACCGGGTGTGAGCTGAGTAAGCGGTGTACATTTTCCCATACAAATGTTTTTATCTTCAATATTCTTTATAACTGAATATAAAACAGAGGTTTTTCCACATCCTTTTTCTCCTGTAAGAGATATAATTTTTTTGTTTTTGTCTGAAATTGCATGAGTTAAATTCTCAATCCCCTGCTTAAAAGAACAAAAATCAGGTTTAAATGATAATATACCCCCATTTTTATTTTTAGACGCAGAATTTTTGGGGGTAACTTCGCCAAAAGATGTACCACATTTTCTGCATTTTGTTGCAGTCGGGAAATTTACGCCATTGCATTTTGAACATATTTTTAATAGCTCCTGACCGCAATTGGTACACTTTAACTGCCCTACAGGGTTAATTGTCTTGCAGGAAGGACATAATAATCCTGTTCTTGTTTTACAATACGGACATTTCAAAGCATCGTGAGCTATATTTTTATTACATACGGGACACTTCATAACACTACTTATTGTTCATCCAAAACTTTCTTAACTCTGTCTAGTAAACCATATATACGTTTAGATACTTCTGACTGGGATATACCAAGTTCACTTGCCATTTCTTTTTGAGTCAATCCTTTATCATACCTCATAATAAAAATATCCATAAATCTCTCTTCAGGCTCTTTTTCGTTAATTTGTTCAAGAGTATCTGCAATAAAATCAACAACCTCATTATGCAACGCGTTTTCTTCAGGATCAAATTTTATATTTTGAGCTGAATAATCAACAGAATAAGAAGAATAGTTTACATAAGGTACAGGCGCAGAAGTAGGAGCTTCTGTAATTGGTCCAACAGGCATTACCGTTTCAATAGGTACTTCCTGCATAGACATATAACCTGTTTTTGACCTGCGTAATCGACCGGAGTCTTTTAGTACACTTATAATGGAAGTTGTTACAACTTTACGCAAATAGGCTTCCAGTATCGCGTCATTCTCTATTGCATTCATTATCGTAACAGATCTGCGACACGTTTCATTTAAAAAGTCTTCATATAAATCTTCATTATTCAAGAATTTACGATTACTTTTTATTATTTTGGATATTAAATCTATTTTCTCCTGTGTAATTTCCACAAACATATCCCTTCGTCATGGAAATTATATCATATTTACAAATATATTTTAAGTATTAGTGTTGTACTTTCGTCATTCCCTAAGCTATTAGGCGCTTTTAAGGCTTTCAGAGTTTGGTTAACAGATTGTAACACTATGTTATCAACCTGGCTTGAACCGCTTGATAGTAGTATTTTTGTATTTTTAAAATTCCCTGCTCTGTCATAAGTTATGCTTATTCTTACCTGATCTGAATATGTATAATCTGTAGCCAGTAACAAATCGCTTGATAATGCGGCTTTTAAACCTTTGCCTGATGATTGCAGATATTGTTTAAAAGCGGGATCATAAGAAATGTAGTCGGGAACTTCCCAACTCAATTTTTTAACAGATAGAAATGCTGTTGCAGGAATAGGTTTTGTTGCTATTTGTTCCTGTGATTGTTGAATCCCGGTAGTGGTAGAAGGATTATTTAGACCTCGTCTTTCTGGTCTTTGTGTATTATCATTCATAACAACATTTTCGTTATTTATATTTGCCGTATTTGGAACGTCTGTACCTAAATTATTAGTACTATTATTTTCAACAAGTGCATTCTGATCCTCATGCGCTGTTGGATTTACAAATTTAGAAACAGAAAATACAATTATCCCCAGTATTATTACAAGTAGTGCTAATCCTCCTATCCCTATAAATATAGGTATTTGTTTAGATTTATCTGAAATAATTCTTACATCATTATTTAAACCTGTATTATCCGGAATTTCAGAATTATTATATAATTCTTCCAAATGTTCATTTTCTGCAAATGTTTCAGGTCTTGAACTATCTTTATTAATATCAATAAATATCTCTCCAACGTTAAAAGTTTTATTACTTATTATTACGGAATTTTCTTTTACGGAATTTTTATCCAAAATATTGTTTTCAACTAAGTCATTTTCCGAGAAATTAATATCAAAATTCTCTTCAGTTGGTGCAATAGTTTCAAAACTGTCAAAATCATCAAGAACTTCAAACGAAACTTCTGCATTATCTGTAATCTTATTGTCAATATTGTCTATATCTGAAAAATCAAAGGTCTCTTCATCTGAAATATTTTCAGAATTTATATTTGCTCGTGATTCTTTTTCGTCTGTCAATACCAGTAAATCATCATCAGAAAAATCATCATCTGCAATCCCCTGAGCTTGATCGTCAGATTTTTTAATATCCGGTATTGAATTATCAAAATCTACCAAATAATTATCATCCCCTGTATTGTCAATATTGTTGTCTGAAACAGTTTTTTCTACCTCATTCAACGATATTAACTCTTCTTCTGTATTATCAACTGTTTGTTCAATATTATTTTCTGTTTGGGTACTACCAATATCAGAAATGGAGGCTAAATTACTATCAGATAATTCGTCTGCTGTTGAAGATTCTTCGTTATCCATATTTTTGATTTTATTTTCTTCTTGCGGGAATTCAAATAATTCATCGTCTGTATCAAAATTAAATGAATCTGCAGTAAAATCGACTGCTTCGATTTCTGTTCTTTCATTAAATTTTTCTTCAGAAGATGTGTCTGATTCTTCAGTTGGCGGTTCTGAGATATCAAAATCAAATTCACTATTGTTTAAATCGACAAAAGATTCTTCTTCTGCCGGTGATTTTTCTATAGGATTATTAATATCTGTATTTTCATTAGCTATATTATCTTCAGTTTCTTTAATTGCAGCGAATTCGTCGATTTCATTAGAATTGATATTCAAATCTAAATTGCTTTCAGATGTTATTGCATCAAAATTTTCAACTTCAGGCTCTGCAAGCTCATTATCTTCAGCTACAAAATCAGAAATGTCATCAAGTTGCTCAATTTCGTCGGGATTTTCAACTTCAGGTTCAGCAAGCTCAGTATCTTCAGCTACAAAATCAGAAATTCCATCAAGCTGCTCAACTTCATTCGTATTTTCAACTTCAGGTTCAGCAAGCTCAGTATCTTCGGCTACAAAATCAGAAATTCCATCAAGTTGCTCAACTTCATTCGTATTTTCAACTTCAGGTTCAGCCAGCTCAGTATCTTCAGCTACAAAGTCAGAAATGCCATCAAGCTGCTCAATTTCATCGGAATTTTCAACTTCAGGTTCAGCAAGCTCAGTATCCTCGGCTACAAAATCTGCAATAACTTCTTCATTTTTAAATTTTTCTGTATAACCTATATTGTTTTGATTATCTGTTTTGGATTCATCGTTTTCTGACAAGTTTTTAGCGGCATCAGCAATTTTTTCTCCTGCCATAGCGGCTAGTTCTATCGCATTTTCAGATGCAGAAATTTGACCGTTTAATCCTGCTCCTATTGTACTGCCTATAACTGAACCCGCAACAGCTTCGGCAGTATTTTCTACAGATAAAGTTCTGTTTATAATTGGCTCAGAAATATTATCGTCCAGCATACTATCTCCGTTATCGTCTTCTGTTTCATGATAGTCAGCAGACTGCTCAGAATTATGTTTGGCAGCAGATTCAAAATTATCTATACTCATAAACTCATCAAAATCAACAATGTTGTCGTCTGATTTCTTTGTTTTTTTAATTTGAAGCGCAAATGCAGCTTTTGATGCAAGAGTTTCAAAATTATCGTACTCTAAAACAGAATTTCTTAAAACATTACTCTTTAATAATAAGTCTAAAAATTCTTTAAATTCTTCATCATTAACATCATGATCTGCAACCATTACAGATAATTCTCGTCCTCGTAAAATTTCAGCTTGGGTCAATAATTTCTTGCTGCCTCCTGTAAAATTTGAAATAAAGTCAATCATATCAAAAGGTGACTGCAATTTGTCTTTTTCGACAAAATAGTAATCATTATTGGCGTTATTGAAATTTATATCTGACGGTTCAAAAAAGCCTAAAAGATTAATTCGTTCAATACTGTTGTCATATTTTAGAACAACATATATGTCAGGGACAATCCTGTATTTATAATGAGATTTTGGTACGAATATATAATTGTCATCAAAAATAACTCTTACATCAATATGAATATTTTCAAGTATAATATCAGCAATATCAATTTTATCAGCTACACGTTTTATAGAGTGAATACTACTTATCCCTGATGTGTCTATCCCTAATCTTTCTAAATGCGATATTACTGCTTCAGCACCTGCAACATTCAAAAATACCCTGTTCTTTATTTCTTTATTAACTAAATTAGCCGCCATAAATCGTGCTTCGCTTAAGTTATCTTTCGTTATTTCAAGTAATTCTGTTCCAAAATTCATTATAATTCTCCCCTCTAATTATAAAGATGACACTATAATAAAAAATATTCCAATTTTGTTGTAAAGTTTTGTAACGAAATTAGTAAATTCATAACTAATTTGTCAAAATTGACTTAGAACTTGTTTTTATATTTCTGTAATGAAAAGTGTGTATAAGGAGGTTTTCATGTCGTTATCTGTCAATCGTGTGTGTTCAAATGTAAGTTTTCGTGCTCAAGATGCACAAGCTCAAAATATTGAAGATATTTTAAGTCGTCCTGGTGCGTATTCTCGTCCTGAGTCAGCGGCTCCCGGTAATTCTTCGCAACCTTCAAAAAAACATAAAATACTAAAATTTGTGGCAGGAGTCCTTGTTACTGCAGGTGTGGTTGCAGGTGCTTTGTATGGACTTAAACGTGGTTTTCCTGAAGTATTTAAGGCGGCTGAAAATCTTAAAGATCTAAAAGGTATTGAAAAAGTTAAGGGTTATTTAACAACCGGAGTTGCAAAAGGTGCAGAATATGTTGAAACTGGGGCTCAATGGGTTGCTCGTACCTGCGCTACAGGATGGGATCAATTCCTGAAGCTTATAAGAATCAGAAAGTAATCAGGTATGTTAAAATAATAATAATAAAAGAACTCTCAGAGTGAACTGAAACCCTAAAACTAGACAAAGTAAAAAAAAGTCGGTTTTAGGGTTTTAATATATAAGGAGGT